>Ga0335078_10000811_pt1 | contig 47700 bp, 45 predicted proteins | sample Lox_Sample_32_FD_206711 | JGI IMG/M metagenome (GOLD analysis project Ga0335078, IMG submission 206711) | Soil microbial communities from Loxahatchee National Wildlife Refuge, Florida, United States - Lox_Sample_3.2 | ecosystem: Environmental > Terrestrial > Soil > Wetlands | place: USA... | reverse complement strand
CTCCGGCAATGTACCGCTGATCTCGCGCATCGAGCGCGTGTCGCGTCCGGGCTGCCGCGTTTATGTCGCGAGCCGCGAAGTTCCCAAGGTCCTCGGCGGCCTGGGCATCAATATTCTCACCACGCCGCGCGGCGTCATGACCGGAAGCGCGGCTCGCAAGGAGCACCTCGGCGGGGAGGTTCTCTGCCAGCTCTGGTAATGAGCAACAGAGAGGATTACGAACTATGTCGCGAGTAGGAAACAAACCGATCCCGTTGCCGAAAGGCGTGAAAATCGCCATCGGCAGCCAGCTCGCCGTCGAAGGACCCAAGGGCAAGCTCACCGTCCCGATCCCGGAAGGAATCTCGTTGCGCCAGGCCGACGGCAATCTGGAAGTGTTGCGCGATTCCGATCAGCGCGCCGCTCTGCATGGACTCACGCGCGCCCTCGCCGCTTCCGCCGTCACCGGCGTATCCAGCGGATTCACACGTGAGCTCGATATCACAGGCACCGGTTATCGCGCTGATGTCAAGGGCAAGCTCGCAACCTTCACACTCGGCTACTCCCATCCGATCGAGTTTTTGCTGCCCGACGGCGTCGACCTGAAAATCGATAAACAAACTCACTTGGTTTTGTCGGGGTACGACAAGCAAGTAGTCGGTCAAGTGGCCGCCAACATCCGCGCGTTGCGCCCGCCCGACCCGTACAAGAACAAAGGCGTCCGCTACACCGGCGAAGTGCTCCGCAAGAAGGCCGGCAAAACCGGTGCGGGAGCCACAGGAGCGAAGTAAATGCCCAGATCTTCCAAGAACGATGTTCGCGTGCGTGTGCATGAGCGCATTCGCCACAAGGTCAATGGTTCCCCGGAGCGTCCGCGTCTGGCCGTGTTCCGCAGCCTCAAACACATTTATGCCCAGGTCATCGACGATCGAAAAGGCCATACGCTGGCGTCGGCATCGTCGGGCGAAAAAAAAGCGGGCGTTGGAAGCGGCGGCAATGTCGCAGGAGCCAAGGCGGTCGGTAAGCTCATCGCCGAGCGCGCTCAGGCTAGCGGAGTCAAGAAGGTGGTTTTCGATCGCGGCGGCTATCTCTATCACGGGCGCATCAAGGCGCTCGCCGATGCCGCGCGCGCAGCAGGATTGGAGTTTTAATTCATGGCCGCAACACCATCAGCGAAACGCATCGAGGCCAACAATCTGAACCTCAAGGAACAGGTGGTCTCGATCAACCGCGTGACGAAAGTCGTCAAGGGCGGCAAGAACCTCAGCTTCTCGGCCCTGGTCGTCGTGGGCGATCCCGGCGCGAAGATCGTTGGCTTTGGCACCGGGAAAGCAAAAGAAGTTCCCGCCGCGATCAAAAAAGGCATCGAGGCGGCGAAGAAGAATCTCCGCAAGATCAATGTGCTCGAGACCACCATCCTGCACGCCGTGCTCGGCCGTTTCGGCAGCGGCATGGTCCTGCTCAAGCCCGCGCCCGAAGGAACCGGCGTGATTGCCGGCGGTCCGGTGCGCGCGGTGATCCAAGCCGTCGGCATTCCCAACGTGCTCACTAAGTCCATCGGCTCGCACAACCCGCATAACGTAGTCAAAGCCACCATCAACGCGCTCGAACAGTTACGCGACAAAGCGCAAGTGGCCGAGATGCGCGGCCTGGCTCAGGAAAAGGTAGTCTAACGACATGGCGACCACCACGGCGATGATAAAAATCAAGCTGATCGGCAGCCCCATCTGCTGCCCCGAAAAACATAAATCTATCGTGCGTTCGCTGGGCCTCAAGAAAATGAACCGCGTGGTGGAGCGCCCCGACACGCCCGAATTCCGCGGAATGGTGGCGAAGATCCCGCACCTGCTCGCAATCGTGAAGGACTAATGGGCTCCACTTCGTTCAATGAACCGGGAAATCGTGGCGCACGCGCTCGTGCGTGCCGCGTTCATACTGGTGTGAACCCCGTGGCCCACTTCTCCCACACCGTGCCAAACAAGGAAACCGCATGAATCTCAGTAATCTCCATCCCCCCAAGGGACAAAAGCAAAAACGGCAACGCGTCGGCCAGGGCATGGGCACCGGCCGAGGAAAATATTCCGGCCGAGGCGCGAAGGGCGCCCGCTCCATCTCCGGCTACAGCATGATGCGCGGTTTCGAAGGCGGCCAGATGCCGCTGCACCGCCGTCTGCCCAAACGCGGCTTCAACAACATCTTTCGCAAGGAATACGCTATCGTCAACATCGGACGACTCGAACAGCTGGAGGGCGACTCCTTCGATCCCGGCCGCTTGCTCGAACTCGGCGTCATCAAAAAGCTCGGCTCTGGCCTGAAAGTTCTCGGTACCGGCGAGCTGACGCGCAAAATCGCCGTCAAGGCACACATGTTTTCAAAATCGGCCCTGGAGAAAATCCAGAAAGCCGGAGGAAGCGGAGAATTGATCGGGAGCGCTTCCTAGATCATGCTCCCGCGCGCGAGGTAGGCACTCATGAAGTTTTTTGAAGCCTTTGCCAATGTCTTCCGGATTCCGGACCTGCGCAAGCGAGTCCTGTTCACGCTCGGACTCCTAGCCGTCTACCGCATCGGCGCGTTCATCACCACGCCCGGCATCGACGCCATTCGCCTCCAGCAGTTCTTCCAGCAGAACCAGGGCACTCTGTTCGGCATGTTCGACCTGTTCAGCGGCGGCATGTTCCGGCGCATGACCATCTTCGCGCTGGGCATCATGCCCTACATCACAGCGTCGATCATCTTGCAGTTGCTCACTGTGGTCGTTCCGACGCTCGAAAAACTCCAAAAAGAAGGCGAGCTCGGCCGCCGCAAGATCACGCAGTGGACGCGATACCTCACCGTGATCCTCGCGCTGATGCAATCATTCGGCATCGCGCTCACACTCGAAAAAGCTGAAGGCGGCTTCGTCCTGAACCCCGGCATCGGCTTCATGCTGATGACCATTCTCAGCCTAACCACCGGCACCGCTTTCATCATGTGGCTGGGCGAACAAATCACCGAACGCGGCATCGGCAATGGTATGTCGTTGCTGATCTTCACCGGCATCGTGGTCGGCCTTCCGCGCGCCATCCAGAACATGTCCGACCATCTCTTCAAAATCAGAGACTGGAACATCGGACACCTGATTGTGATTCTCGCGGTGATGATCGCCGTAGTCGCCTTCATCGTCCTGGTCGAGCGCGGCGAGCGGCGCATACCCGTCCAATACGCCAAGCGCGTGGTCGGCCGCCGCATGATGGGCGGACAAGCCACTCACCTGCCGCTCAAAGTCAACGCCGGCGGCGTAATCCCGGTGATCTTCGCTTCCTCGTTGCTCGCCTTCCCGCAAACACTTTCGGGCGTCGCATTCGTCAAGAACAGCGCGTTCCTCAGCAGCATGCTGAATTCCATCGGCAACGCCCAGCCGCTCTACTATCTCCTGTTCTGCGTTCTGATCATTTTCTTCTGCTTCTTCTACGTGTCGATCATCTTCAACCCCAGCGAAGCCGCCGACAACATGCGCAAGTACGGCGGGTTTATCCCCGGCATCCGCCCCGGCAAAAATACCGCCGAGTACATGGACAAGATTCTCCGCAAGATAACGGTCGTTGGCGGCCTGTATCTTTCGATCCTTTCGCTGATCCCGCAGATCATGATCGCAGGCATCAAACTGCAGCGCCTTCCGCTGGTCGGCAATTTCATCGACTCGTATTTTCCGCGCTGGCTCCTCGACGGCCTCAACGTCAACTTCTATTTCGGTGGCACCTCGCTGCTGATCGTCGTTGGCGTCGCCATGGACACAGTCAACCAGATCGAAGCCCAATTGATCATGCGCCACTACGAAGGCTTCACGCCCCGCTCCGGACGCATCCGCGGGCGGCGAAGCGGTATATAAATGCATGACTTACGCCGGCATGTTACACTTAAGTCAATTCCCAACCGTCTTGGGACGGAAGTGTGCGCTCTATCGGACGCGCACCCCCCGGCAATGATCATTCGGAAGAACAAAAAAGAATTGGAGCAAATGCGCCGTAGCGGCTTGCTGGTTTGGGAAATCCTCCAAAAGCTGGCCAGCATGGTGGACGAGGGCCTAAGCACCCAGGATCTTGAAGTCGCTGCGGAAAAGATGATGCAGGACGCGGGCGCCAAGCCGGCTTTCAAGGGCTATTACACGCCCTCGGCGGGCAGCAAGTATCCGTTCGTGCTGTGCACTTCGGTGAATGAACAAATCGTCCATGGCATGCCGTCGGCGAAAAGAAAATTGAAAAAGGGCGACATCGTTTCCATCGACACCGGCGTACAGTTGAACGGCTATTTCGGCGACTCCGCCATCACCGTTCCCGTCGGCGAGATCAGCGAGTCCACCAAGAAGCTGCTGCGTGTGACTCAGGAATCGCTGGAGATGGCCATCGACAAGGCTCGCAGCGGAAACCGCCTCTTCGATATCTGCGGAACCGTCGAGCACCACGTGGTTGAAAACGGATTTTCCGTGGTGCGCGAAATGGTCGGCCACGGGATCGGCACCAAGCTCCATGAGGAGCCGCAAGTTCCCAATTATGTCGATCGCCGCAACGAAAATCCGCGCCTAAAAGAGGGCATGGTTCTGGCCATCGAGCCGATGGTAAACGCGGGCGCGCCCGATATGCGGGTGCTCAACGATAAGTGGACCGCAGTGACGAAAGACGGGTCGTTCTCGGCTCATTTCGAACATTGCGTCGCGGTAACGGAGAATGGACCGTGGGTACTGACGCGGCCGTAAGGGTGGAGGCAACCGTGATGGAACTACTCCCCAATGCGGTCGTCCGCGTGAAGCTGGCCAACGAAAGCTTGGTGCTGGCTCATCCGGCTGCGGCGACGAAGACAAATTTTATGCGAGTGCGGCCGGGTGATCGAGTGGAAGTGGCGTTATCGCCGCACGATCCAGGCCGAGCAAGAATCGTGAGGTTACTGTAGCCGCACCCACTCGTGCGTGCCGTGTTCACACTCGTGTGAACACTTAGGAGAAAACATGAAAGTTCGAGCCAGCGTAAAAAAAATGTGCGACAAATGCAAAATCGTCCACCGCGAAGGCGTGGTGCGCGTCATTTGTTCCAACCCGAAACATAAACAGAGGCAAGGATAAAACATGGCGCGTATCGCAGGCGTTGACCTTCCAGCAAAGAAACGGGCCGAGATCGGCCTCACCTACATCTACGGCATCGGCCGCAGCCGCGCGCTTTCGCTGCTCCACCGTGCAGGCGTGGACGCCGGCAAGAAGGTTGCGGACCTCACCGAAGATGAAGTGAATCGCATCCGTACCATCATCGAAAACGAAGGCGAAGTGGAAGGCGATCTCCGTAAAGAACTCTCGCTGAACATCAAGCGCCTTATCGAAATGGGTTCCTATCGCGGCCTGCGCCACCGCCGCGGCCTGCCCGTGCGCGGCCAGCGAACCCACACCAACGCGCGCACCCGCAAAGGACCGCGCCGCGCCACCGTCGCCGGCAAGAAGAAAGCCACCGCCAAAACCTAAGGACTGAAAATGGCCAAAGCTCCCGCAAAAACCGGAAAAAAGAAAACCTTCAAGAAGAAGGAAAAAAAGGTTGTGCCGTTTGGCATCGTGCACATCCAGGCCTCCTTCAACAACACCATCGTCACGTTTACCGACACCGTCGGCAACGTGCTCGCTTGGTCGAGCTCCGGCTCGCTCGGCTTCCGCGGTTCGCGCAAAGGTACGCCCTTCGCCGCGCAGCAAGCCTCGCTCACCGCGGCCAACAAAGCCAAAGAATATGGATTACGAACGGTAGAAGTCAGAGTCAGCGGCCCCGGCGCTGGACGCGAAAGCGCGGTCCGTGCCCTGGGCACCGTAGGAATCGAAGTCAGAGCAATTAAGGATCGTACCCCGATCCCACACAACGGCTGCCGCCCACCCAAGCGCCGCCGAGTTTGACAAGTGAAGTAAGCAGGACGAAGGCCCGGCCCGGCCGGTCGCTGTAAACTGCACCTTGATTTAGAAAGGTTGATCGAAAAGAATGGCTCGATACATTGGCCCGGTCTGCCGGCTTTGCCGGCGCGAGGGCATGAAATTATTCCTCAAAGGCGAGCGCTGCCACACTGAAAAGTGCGCCATCGAAAAGCGCAACTTCGCCCCCGGCCAGCACGGTAAGGATCGTAAACCCAAAATCGTCGGCTACGGCCTCCAGCTCCGCGAAAAACAGCGCGCTCGCCGCTACTACGGCCTGCTCGAAGGCCAGTTCCGCAACCTGTTCGAAAAGGCCTTCGCCACCAAGGGCGTCACTGGCGACCTGCTGTTGAACTCGCTCGAACGCCGCCTCGACAATGTGGTCTATCGCATGGGCTTCGGAACCAGCCGCAACCAGGCGCGCCAACTCGTCCGCCATGGCCACCTCAACGTCAACGGCAAGAAGGTCAACATCCCGTCCTTCGAAGTGCGGCCCAACGACGTCATTGAAGTCCGCGAGGCCAGCAAGAACAATCCGACCATCCTCGCCGCGCGCGACGCCACTGCGCACGCGCCTTCGCCCAATTGGCTGGAAGTCGATCGCGACAATCTAAAAGCGCGCATGCTCTCTCAGCCCAAGCGCGAGGATCTGGTCCAAATCCAGCTCAACGAACAATTGATCGTCGAGCTTTATTCGAAATAAGCAGCCGCCGCAAGGCCGTCCCAGCAGCAGCCCAGCGGCAAGTCAGGAGCGAAAAAATTATGTTCAAAGGTTTCCAAAAGCCCAAGCGATTAGTCGCCAATACCGAAACGCTCACCGAGCGCTTCGGCCAGTTCACCGCCCAGCCCTTCGAACGCGGGTTCGGCTCCACCATCGGCACCGGCCTGCGCCGCGTGCTGCTCAGCTCCATCGAAGGCGCCGCCATCACCTCCGTCCGCATCGAAGGTGTCGCGCATGAGTTCAGCCCCATTCCCGGCGTGGTTGAGGACGCCACCGACATCATCCTCAACCTGAAACAAGTCCCGTTCAAAATGATCGGCGAAGGCACCCGCGTCGCACGCCTCAAAGTAGACCGCCCCGGCCCCGTGCTGAGCGGCCAGATCGAAACTGACGCCGACGTCGAAGTGCTCGACCGCAATATGCCCATCGCCACCATCGGCGAGGGTGGCAAGCTCAACATCGAAATGCGCCTCAAAAGCGGCCGCGGCTACGTCTCGGCCGACCGCAACTATGACGAAGACCTTCCCATCGGCTACATCCCGATCGACTCCGTCCACTCTCCCGTCCGCAAGGTTAACTTTGCCGTCGAGGCCGCCCGCCTCGGCCAGATGACCGACTACGACAAGCTCACCATTGAAGTCTGGACCAACGGCGCCATCTCTCCCCAGGACGCCATCGGCCAGGCCGCCAAACTCCTCAAGGACCACATGGCCATCTTCATCAACTTCGAGGAACTCCCCGAAGCCGCCGAAGAGCCCGCCGATCGCGGCGTAACGCAGATGAACGAAGTGCTGAACCGCTCGGTCGAAGAACTCGAGCTCAGCGTCCGTTCCTACAATTGCCTCAAGAATGCCAACATCCAAACCATCGGCGACTTGGTCCAGCGCACCGAAGCCGAAATGCTGCGCACCAAAAACTTCGGTCGCAAGTCGCTCAACGAAATCAAGGAAATTCTCTCGAACCTCGGCCTCAGCTTCGGCATGAAGTTCGACGCGCAGGGCCGCTTGGTCGCGCCTCCCGGAGGCAGCGCCCCCACGCCTTACCTCGCCGATGAAGGCCAAGACGACGAAGGCCTGGACGAAGTTCAGGAATAATCACAAGAGTAAACGACAGGAGCCCACGCCATGCGTCACAAACGAGCCGGATTCAAACTCAAACGCAATGTCGCCGCCCGTGACTCGCTATTGCGCGGCCTGGTGACCAGCGTCATTGAGAACGATTTCTGCATCACCACCATTACCAAAGCGAAGGCTGCCCGGCCGCTGGTCGACAAAATGATCACGCTCGCCAAAGAAGACACGCTGCACTCACGCCGTCAGGCCGCTGCCTTCCTCCGCACCCCAGCCTCGGTCAAGAAACTGTTCGATAAACTCGGCACCAGGTTCGGCCAGCGCAACGGCGGCTACACCCGCATTGTCCGCGTGCCGGCCTCCAGCCGTGGGCCCTTCCGCTTCGGCGATGGCGCCGAAATGGCCAAGCTCGAGTTAATGGGCACCGAGCTCGTCAAGCGTGCCGCCGAACGCGCCAAGCGTCGTGAAGAACGTCTCAAAGCCATGCAGGAAGGCCGCGAGCACGAAGAAGGCAGCGAAGAGAACGAGTAGAAGAAGGACTGCTACTGGTGGGGCCTGATGATGAAGGCCCCAACCACACCCGCAGCGACGCTCACCCAGAACCCCGCTACGACATCCGCGGCGTAGTGATACCGTCCGTACACCGTCGCCATCGATACGCATATCGCGTAAATCAGCATCCCGATTCCGATCCGCTTCCTCTCAGGCAGCACCAGCAACAGCGCCCAGGCCGCCGAAAATGCCGACGACACGTGCGCGCTCGGAAATACGCTCGAATGAATCCCGTAATCGTTCACCAGCCATAGATTCAACCGCCGTAGCGCTGTCACGATATTCGGTGCATCCGCGCCCCCGAACATGACGCGCGGCGGATCCGAAGGAAAAAACGGAAACAGCGCATACGATAATAGCGTCCCAGCAAGATAAATCAGCAGCAAACGATTCACCAGCTCGCGCCGCTCCACGATGTACAACGCCGCCACGGTGAAAGGCCCCACCGCGTACACCAGCAAATAGCAAAGTTCAAAAAACGCCGGCCCGATCCAGCCCAGCGACTCCACCGCGCGCTGCAACCCGAACCGGTACAGCAGCAGCCGGTCCCACTGAATCCAAACCAACTCCAGATGATGATCGTGGGTGAGGAAAGCGAACCAGTCCATCTCCTGATACGCAACCAACACTAGCGCCACCGGCAGCCAGTCCCGTGCGATCGAGAACGCCCGCCGATACTCGTGCTCTTCCCCGTACGCCAGCGCGCCAAACAACAACGCCGCTAGCAAGTCCACCGCGAAGGGCCTCCACGCCAGTTCCGGCGGTAAAAAGAACGCGCGCGAAATCATCGCGACGTACGAAAAATAAAAAATGAGCAGCCACTCCGAGGATCGGAGCGGACCCGGAAGCTTCACTACCCCTCAGCCCCCATCTTGATCAACTGCTCCGCATGCTTCAGCGCCTCCGCCGTCACCCGCTGCCCCGACAACATCCGCCCGATCTCGCGCGTCCGCGCCGCCCCGCTCAACTCCTCCACTTCCGCCACCGTCCGCCCCTTGACCTCACGCTTCTCGACGAAATAATGATGATCCGCGAACCCTGCCACCTGCGCCAGATGCGTCACACACAAGACTTGGTTCGCCGCCGACAGTCTCTTCAATCTCCGCCCGACGCTCTCCGCCACCGCCCCGCCAATCCCCGAATCGATCTCGTCGAACACCAGTGTCCGCTGTACTCCGCTCGCACGAGCCGCCTTCCCCACCGACGTCTTCAACGCCAACGCCACCCGCGATAACTCGCCGCCCGACGCCACTCGATCCAGCGCCCTCGGCTCCTCGCCCGAATTCGCCGAGATCAAAAACTCCACGCGATCCATGCCGGTCTCAGACGCCGCAGCCTCCCGCACCTCGATCCGCAACACCGCATTCTCCATCGCCAGCGCATCCAGCTCCGTCTCCACTTTCCTCGCCAGCTTCTCCCCGGCCGCGCGCCGCGCCTTCGTCAATGCCGACGCCGCCTCTCGAAATTTCTCCGCTCTCTCCCCCGCCTCCCGCTCCAGTTTCGCCCGACGCTCCCCGGCCGATTCCATCGCCTCCATCTGCCCCCGCACCTGCTCCAAGAACTCCAGCACTTCCTTTAAACTCGATCCGTACTTCCGCTTCAACCGCTCGATCGCCGCCAGCCGCGACTCCACCTCCTCCAGCTTCGCCGGATCCGCCTCCAACCGATCTAAGTAATCCCGCAACCGGTCCGACGCCTCCGCAATCCCGATCGCCGCCGCCCGCAGCGTCTCCCCAACATCGCCGAAGCTCGCGTCAATCCTGCACAGCTCCTCCACTCGCTTCAACGCCGACCGCACCTGTGCCGCCGCGCTCTCCGCCGATTCGTACAACGCCGCATACGCCGCCCCGGCGCTCTCCTGCAGCTTCGCGACGTTCCTCAGCACCGACCGCTGCCGCTCCAGCTCCGCGTCCTCGCCCGCCTTCAATCCGGCAGCCTCGATCTCCTTGCGCTGGAAACTCCACAAATCCGCAAGCCTCAGCTTCTCCTGCTCGGACTTGTTCAACTCCTCTAACTCGCGCTGCACCCGCTTCCACTCCCGAAACAGCACACCCGCCAACTCCCGCCTCTCGTCCAACCCCGCGAATTCGTCCAGCAACAACAACTGCGCCTCGCCCGAAAAAAGCTGCTGCTGCTCATGCTGCCCGTGAATATCTCCCAGGAACGGCGCGATCTCCCGCAGCAGCGCCGCCGTCACCGGCCGGCTCCCCACAAACGCCCGCGACTTTCCGCCCGCCAGCACCTCGCGCTCGATTAACAGCTCACCATCCTCCGCCGCCACGCCCGCCTGATCCAGCAGCGCGAGACAAGCCTTGTCCCGCGGAACTTCGAAAATCGCCGATACCCGCGCCCGATCCGTCTCCGCCCGCACCATTTCGCCCGACGCCCGCGCCCCGAGTACCAGCCCCAGCGCGTCCACCACAATGGACTTGCCGCTGCCGGTTTCACCGGTCAAAAGATTGAGCCCAGGGTGGAAACGCACCCGCACCTGCTCCACAACCGCATAGTTTTCAACAAGTAACTCGACCAACACTGACTGAAATTATACGCGCCTTCCATCCGTCTAAATGGGGGATGAGCGCGTCTTCCTTATCGAGTGTGTTCCTTTCGACCGTGATCTGTGGTGTCCGCCACCATGGCGCACGCACTCGTGCGTGCCGCGTTCGCACTCCTGTGAACGCGGTGGTCTGCTTTTTGGAAGCCTCCACCGCTTGCGCCGCAACGCCCGCATACTATAAAACAGAATCAGGACAAATTGTTCTGATCCAAGACAGCCCTCACGATATCATGGTTGTGTCGGCGCGATGGCGCGCCTTCCTATCGGCGCCAAGCCGCGCCGTTCTATCGGAGCGCTGGCGAGCCGCGGCTAGCAACCTTCCCGGCACGTCACAGACTGGAAAGGAGCTAGGTTGATACCACCCCACCTCGGGTTGTTAAAACCCTTGCTCGGAGGGTTGTTCCTGCAAATGAACCTTTGGGACCTGGTACAGACTTCCGGACCCTTACCCAAAGGCGTCATGATCGTTCTCTTGATATTCTCGCTGCTCTCCTGGGCCGTGGCCTTCTCGAAATACGCCGTCTTCACCAGCGCCCGCGCGGCCAACAGAAAATTTCTGCGTGCCTTCCGCAAGGCCCCCGGACTCGACGCCGTCGCCGTAGTCAGCGAACAATTCAACCGCTCCCCCCTGGTCGCCCTCTTCGATTTCGGCTATAACGAAGTCAAACGCCAGATGAAATCCCGCGGCAGCCTGACGAATCCGCTAGCCCTCGAACGCACGCTGCAACTGGCGATGAGCGAAGAAATCACGCGCCTCGAGCGCAACATGGGCTTGCTCGCCACCACCGCCACTGTCTCGCCCTTCATCGGCTTGTTCGGAACCGTGTGGGGCATCATCGACGCGTTCCAGCAGCTCTCCACCGCCGGCGCCGCCAGCCTCCGCGCCGTCGCCCCCGGAATCTCCGAAGCCCTCATTACCACCGCGCTCGGCCTCGCCACCGCTATCCCCGCGGTGATTTTCTATAACTGGTTCGGAAACTCGATCAAGGAATTCGGCGCGCGCATGGAAGACTTCCAGCTCGAGTTCATGAACCTCACTGAAAAGAGCATGGAAGGATAGGTCGCGCCATGGCATTCTCTTTGGGCGGAGGAAGTTCGTTCAACGGCGGACGCCGCAGCCGTTTCCGCGGCACCAGCGCGCTGGCTGAGATCAACATCATTCCCCTGGTTGACGTCGTCCTCGTGCTGCTCATCATCTTCATGCTCACTGCCCACGTCATGGAGTTCGGCCTCGAAGTAGATGTCCCCAAAGTGAAGCAGGTCAAGGAAAGCGTCCAGGACTTGCCGGTGGTCTCCATCAGCCGCGATGGTCTCACGAAGCTGAACGACAAGGACACCAACATCCATCTTCTGGGAAGCGAGATCCATCGGCGATTCCACAACGCAACCTCCGTATACGTCCGCGCCGACGGCCGCACCTCGTGGGATGTCGTCGCTCAGGTCGTAGCCGAACTGGGCGAAGCGAAATTCTCCGTCAACATGGTCACGCAGCCCGAAGACATCGCCGACAGGCGGCGCTAGCATGTCTACCCGCATCGACATCCTCGAGCAGCGCGAATCCTTCAAAGGCCCGTTCTTCGAGTCTGTCCTATTGCACGCCGCCGTTGCAGGCGCACTGATCCTATCCACCATCACCTTCGAGCACTCACACCAAACCTGGGGCTCGGCGAGCACGCAAAACGGAAACGCTGTCCCCGTCACCGCCGTAAAGACCATTCCGCTCCCGTCGCGCCCCGGCCCGGTAAACCCCGTCGCCAACGATACCGATTTCCAGGTCCCACAAGCGCCCAAGGTCCAGCCGAAGAAACAAGTGAAAAGGGAGATCGAGAAAGCGATCCCTATCCTCCCCAAGAAGCGCCATATCGACACCCGACCGCTCGAAGAACCCTCCGAGCAGCGCTTCCGCGCTCAACCTCCGCAACCCAATCAGGTCTACAGCCAGCAAGCGCCCGCGGCCGTCTCGCCCATGTTCCAAAAACCAGGTGCCGGCGGCGTCGGCCTCGGAGAGAACAACATCCTCGGCAACCAATTCGGCGCCTATGCGGACCTGGTCATCCGTCGCGTCACCGACAAATGGCAGACCAACGGCCTGGCTGGAATGCATACCGCTCCCATGGTTGTCGTCACCTTCGACATCCAGCGCGACGGATCCGTGCGTAATATAAAAATCGCGCAAAGCAGCGGTATCGCCACGCTCGACATTTCGGCACAGCGCGCCGTTCAAGACGCCGCGCCTTTCCAACCCCTCCCGCCTCAATACAACCGGAGCGAGGCTGGTGTCGAACTGAGGTTTCAATTACAGCGATGAAAATTACTTCTCTTCTGATCCTCGCACTTGCCCTATCGCCAGGGTATAGTCAGCAGATCCGGGGCCCGGTCGTCAAGAATGGCGAAAAACCCATCGTCGCGGTCCCCGACCTCCGCGGTTCCGGCGACGCCCAGCGCCTCATGGGTACGTTCAACAGCACCCTCTTCAGCGACCTCCAAGGGTCGGGCCAATTCAAAATGGCCGCGAAGACTGTCTACCCGCTCCAAGTCCCGCAACAGCCCTCCGACTTTAAACAACCCGCCAACGGAAGCGGCCTCTGGCTCTCCGATTGGTCCAGCCCTCCCGCCAACGCCAACTATCTGGCCTTCGGCTACACCGCCGCATCCAACAACCAGATCCTCCTCTACGGCTGGTTCTACGACGTCATGCAGCCGAACCCAACTTCCGCGCAAGTCTTCGGGAAAGTCTACGTCGGCACTCTCGACGAAGCCGGCGCGCGCAAGGTCGCTCAGGAATTCGCTGCCGACATCCTCAAACAATTTGGCGCCGCTAGCTTAGTCGGCACTCGTATCTACTTCGTCTCCGACCGTACCGGCCACAAAGAAGTCTGGTCCATGAACTACGACGGCTCCGACCAAAAGCAATTCACCTCCTACCGCACCATCACGAATTTCCCAGTCTGCTCTCCGGACGGAACCAAGATTGCCTTCACTACTTACCCGCTGCTCGCATCCTCGCGCAACAATCCGCTCAACGCGAACCTGTCTACGAACAAAGAAAACCTCGGCCAGCCGCAAATCTACATCCATTCGCTCGAAACCGGACGCAAGCTCGTCTACTACAACCAGCAGGCCTCCTTCAACGCGCCCTCCGATTTCACGCCGGACGGCCAGCACCTGCTCACTTACTCCTCGGCCGGCGGTTACTCCATCTTCGAAACCGATCTCAACGGCGGCAACATCCGCCGGATCACTCACAGCGGATCCATCGATCTCGAAGGCAAAGTGAATCCTAAGACCGGCAGCGAAATCGCCTTCGTTTCCACGCGCGGCGGTCAGCCCCAAATTTATCGAATGAGTATCGACGGCACCGACGTGCAGCGCTTAACCAACGGTGAGGGCGAGGCACACAATCCGTCTTGGAATCCCGATGGCCAGCACCTGCTGTTCAAGTGGTCGCGCGGCTTCGAGCCCGGAAATTTCAACATCTTTATCATGGATGTGGCCACGCGCGACGTCGTGCAACTGACGCACGGCGCGGGCAAGAACGAGAATCCTGTCTGGGCGCCCGACGGTGTTCACCTGACTTTCTCGTCCACCCGCAGCGGCAAGAATCAGATCTACACGATGCTCGCCGATGGCACCGGCCTGCAGCTATTGACAACTCAGGGCAATAACGAAACGCCAGTTTGGTGTAAGGGGGCGCAATAGGGTTGCCGGAAAAGTCAACGCGATTAGCGCAATGGCACACAGGGCACACGCATTTGAGCCAACTTAGCCGCCCGTGCGTTCCGTCTTGCGCACCGATATTGCGAGACAATAGAAACAAGAGGGCATTGCTACACTGCCCCGAACGCGCGTGTTTCACAAAGAGGAGAAACGCTACGTGACCTTCAGGAGTGAACGACCCACTAATAGTCAAATCGGCGCGATCACGCTCGCGCTGGCGCTGGCGATTTTCGTCGTGGATTGCGGTGGAAAAAAGCCTCCACCTCCGCCCCCGCCGCCTCCCGTGACCTCCGCGCCGCCCACTGCACCCACCGCCGCGCGCCCGGTGATCGGCAGCTTCACCGCAGAGCCTTCCTCCATCAGCCGCGGCCAGTCGTCCACATTGAGCTGGACCACCAGCGGCGCTACCGACATGAGCATCGATCAAGGCATCGGTGCCGTACAAGGCCAGGGAACGCGCCAGGTGTATCCGAATAACAGCACCACCTATACTTTGACCATTCGTGGCCCAGGCGGCAGCGACTCGCGCTCAGTCACGGTGACGGTCTCCACGCCCGAACCGCCTCCGCCATCCACCACGGGTGGCCCCAGGCTCAGCAGCACCGAAATCCTGCAAAACCAGGCTCAAGATGCGTATTTTGACTACGACAAAAGCGATATCCGCGGCGATGCTCGTCAGGCCCTCACCAACGACGCGACATTACTGAAACAAATCTTCCAACAGGACCCGCAATTCAGCGTCGTCATCGAAGGCCATTGCGACGAACGCGGTTCCGCCGAATACAATCTCGCGCTGGGCGACCGCCGTGCCAGTGCCGCCCGCGACTTCCTGGTCCAACTCGGCGTTCCCGCCGATAAGCTAAAGACCATCAGTTACGGCAAAGAAAGGCCGCAGTGTACCGAAGAGAATGAGGCGTGCTGGCAGCGTAATCGCCGCGCGCATCTGTCTCCCGGTCAGTAGGCAGTAAGTTAGGAGCGCACAGCGCGGGGCGCGCTCGACAGACAGTGAAGTAACAATCGCGACCCGCTGCGTTGTGCGCGATGTGAGTTAGGAGTTATAGGAGTTAAACATGAGTCTGCCACGCTTTGTGCTGGTTTTCTTAGCTGCCGCGCCCCTGAGCTTCGGCGCAAGCAAGGAGATTCAGGAGCTCCAGCGCGACGTCTCCATCCTTCAGGACCAGCTTCGCACCATGCAGAAGGACTTTTCGGAGAAGTTGGTCGTCATCCAAACCCAAGTCCAAACCACTCTCGACAGCGTCAATCGTACCAACAGCCAGGTCAGCGGCATCGAACGCGTGTTCAATGAAGCCATGCGCCAACAGCAGCAAAGCGTCACCGGCCCGGTGCAGGCCGTTACGCAGAAGCTCGATCAAATGTCAGAAGATTTCCGCGCCGTCCGCGAATCCGTCCTCGACATGAACACCCGCATGGGCAAGCTCGACGCCAAGCTCGCCGACTTACAGAATCTCGTCAACGCGATTCGCACTCCGCCTCCGCCTCCGCCCGGTTCCACCGACGCCAATGGCGCGCCCCCGCAGGTAGCGGTGCCGTCCGGTCCGCCTGCCGGATTATCAGCCGACACGCTCTACAGCAACGGCTATCGCGACTACACCACCGGCAAAAACGATCTGGCTCTCCAGGAATTCAACGACTATCTCAAATATTTCCCCACCACTTTGTTCGCCGGCAACGCCCAATACTACATCGGCGACCTCAAATATAAAGCCGCCGATTACCAGGCCGCGCTCGCTGCCTTCGACGCGGTGCTCGAACGCTATCCCGACGGCACCAAAACTCCCGATTCTCACTACATGAAAGCCCTGTGTTTCCTGAAGCTGAGCCGGAACGATGCCGCCGCCGACGAATTCCGCGACATCATCAAACGCTATCCCGATACCGACCTGGCACAGAAAGCCCGCGCCCGCTTGCGAGAAATGGGCCTCAGCGCAGGCCCTACCTCTTCCAGCCGCCGCAAGCGCTAAACCTTCCCGGCCCCCACAAACGTCCGCCTCCCGCTCCCCACTGTGCTATCCTTCCACTCCAGGCAGTCATGCCGAAGCCAACCACCTTACCGCGCATCTGCATCGCCATGGGCTTCTCCGACCCCCAGAAGCTCCTGGAGTCTGCCCGCCGCGAAGCCAACGGAGGCGAGTCCCTTCTAGAGTTCCGCCTCGACTATCTTCCCTCGCCCGAACAAGGCCCCGCCGTCATAAAAAAATTCCTCTCCTCCCGTCCGGACTGCGCCGTCCTCGCTACCTGCCGCCGCCATCAGAATCACGGAAAATTCAACGGCAGCATTGAAGATCAACTCCGCATCCTCCACTCAGCAGTCGACGCCGGCGCGCGCGCGGTGGACGTCGAGATCGAGACTGCCGAGAACGCGTCCGAGCGCCTCGAGTCTCTGCGTAGCAATGCCCGTTTGATCCTCTCCTATCACAACTTCGAAGGCACTCCTTCGCCCGAATCGGTCCTGCGCCGCATGCTGCGCGTTTCAGCCGACGCTTATAAAATCGTCACCACCGCGCGCAAGCCCTCCGACAACTATCGCGTCCTGGGGCTAGCCAAATCCCACCCGCGCACGCCTCTCATCGTGCTCGCAATGGGCGAAACCGGATTTCCTACGCGCGTGCTCTCGCCCGCCTGGGGCGCGGTCTTCACCTACGCCGCCCCCAACTCGAGTGAAGGCACTGCCTCCGGCCAAGTCTGCGCGCGCCTGATGCGCCATCTCTACCGCGTTGAAAAATTCTCGCGCTCTGCCAAAATCTACGGCGTCATCGCCGACCCGGTCCGCCAATCCATCTCACCGGCCGTGCACAACCGCGCCTTCCAATCCATGCGCATGGACGCGGTCTATGTTCCATTTCTCGTTCAACCCCCGCAATTGAAGGATTTCTTCACGCTCGCCGAAGGACTGCCGCTCGCCGGTTTCAGCGTCACCATCCCGCACAAACAGAAAATCCTGCGCTACCTCGACATCGTCGATCCCATGGCCCGCCGCATTGGCGCGGTGAACACGGTCTGGAAAAAAGCCGGCAAGTGGCGTGGAACCAACACCGATGCTCCTGCCGTCACTGCCCCGCTCGCGCGTCGCTTGCGTCTCGCCAAATCCTCCATTCTTTTGGTTGGTAACGGTGGCGCGGCCCGCGGCGCAGCCTACGCCCTGGCCGATAGCGGCGCCAAGCTGTCCATCGTCGGACGCAATCCGGACCGCGTCCGCGCCCTCGCTAAAAACTGCGGCGCCGAGCCTCTACTCAAAGAACAACTCGATAAACGCAAATTCGACGCCGTCGTCCATGCCACTCCGCTTGGAATGTATCCGCGTGTCGACGGTTGCTTCTTCGCCGGCAAAATTCCAGCCGAGCTGGTGTTCGATATGGTCTACACCCCCATGGAAACCGCGCTGCTCAAACGTGCCGCCGACCAGGGGCTCACCGTCATCCACGGTCTCGAAATGTTCATCGAACAAGCCGTCCGCCAGTTCGAAATCTGGACTGGTGCAACCGCGCCCCGCGCCGTCATGGAAAAAGCCGCTAAAGAAGCCTTGGCCGACGATTGAGCGGCTGACGCTTGACGTCGCGCCCTATAATAAATCCAGTGGCATCCAAACTCAGTCGCCGGCAGCTTGCCGTCGCGGTCGCGGCGCCGGTCTTACTAGCGCAAACACAAGTGCCCCCGCCGATCCCTCAGAATGCCGACGATGAGTTGAAAGCGGTTCGCACTCAGAACCGGCAAATCTCCGATCTGCTCGCCAAATTTCCGATGCTGATCACCATCGAGCCCTGCACTCACTTCAAGGCGTAACCGCGGAATGGCCTCGATCCCGGAAGACATTTTCTTCGCCAGCATCTCCCAGATCAATCAGAAACTCAAAGCGCGCGAATTCTCCGCCGTCGAGCTGACGCGCGCGTTCATGGATCGCCTCGAAGCCATCGGCCCACGCTACAACGCGCTCGCGCTCCCGCTTCGTCAGGAGGCTATCCGCGAGGCCAAGAACGTCGACGACGACATGAAGCGCCAGCGTTTTCGCGGCCCGCTGCAAGGCATCCCGTTCGGTGCAAAAGATCTGCTCGCGCTCGCCAAGCACCCCACCACGTGGGGCGCGAAACCGTATGCCGGTCAGGTCTTCGACTACACCGCAACTGCATTAAAGAAGCTCTCGAAACCCGGCGCCATTCTGCTCGGCAAACTCGCGATGGTGGAACTCGCCGGCGGCCCGAGCTACCGCTACGCCAGTGCATCGCTCACTGGTCCCGGTTTGAATCCGTGGGACCGCACTTACTGGTCCGGCGGCTCGTCCAGCGGATCGGCAATCGCGGTGGCCGCCGGACTGGCAACCTTCGCTCTCGGTTCTGAAACCTCGGGCTCCATCCTCACGCCCAGCGCTTTCTGCGGCGTCACCGGACTCCGCCCCACATACGGTCTGGTCAGCCGCTACGGCGCCATGCCTCTCTCCTGGACGCTCGACAAAATTGGGCCCATTTGCCGCTCCGCTGAAGATTGCGGCTTGGTGCTCGAAGGCATCGCGGGCGGCGACAACGACGATCCCGGCTCGGCCGGCAAGAGCTTCTACTACACGCCGCAGTACGCTCCCGATCTCAAAGACATTCGCATCGGCTTCGCGCAAGTCGACTTCAACGAGTGGGCCGACCCCGCCGCGCGCGCCGACTTCGCCAAAGCTCTCGAAGTCTTCCGTTCCCTCGGCGTGCAGCTCATCGAAACCAAGCTTCCGGAATTCCCCTACGGACCGTTGATCAACACGGTGGTTTCCTCGGAAGCTTCCTCGGTCTTCGAGCCGCTGGTCCAGAGCGGCCAGGTGGATCAGCTCGCCGATCAGAAACAAATCGCCGGGCTCAAAGCGGGTCTCGAAATTCCGGCCAAGGACTATCTGCGAGCGATGCGCATCCGCAGCTTGATCCAGGCCGAATTCCGCGAGCAATTCGAACTGATCGACGTTCTCCTCGCTCCCGCGCGTTTTGGCCCTGCGAATAAAATTGAGCAGCCGCTCGATCGTTCCGCGAGCGATCGCCCCACACCCGCAACCGTCGGCCTCGGCGCTCTGATTCCGGCCGGAAATCTTGCCGGCCTGCCCGCTCTTTCGCTGCCCTGCGGCTTCGCCAATCGCATGCCCATCGCGATCCAGCTTGTCGCGCGGCCATTTGCCGAAAACACTCTGCTCATGCTCGGCCGGCGATTCCAGGAACATACCGATTGGCACAAACGCCGCCCGCCGTTAGGCGAATCGTAGCGCGCCCAGCGCAGCAGTAACGCCCCGGTATTGAGCTTCTTCGAAGATCGAGAAGCCGCTCAGATCGGAATTGGCGAAAAAAACATTTCCTAGTGGCTTTGTCCAGCGTTCCCGCCGGCCCGAAAACAGAAATCCGGGAGCCGGCCGGGCCATGGCATGACCGATCCGCATGATGTCGACGTGCGAAACGCACTGCCGGATGTCGGGATGCGCTTTTTCGAGATCGTTCAGAATCGCTTCTTTCCAGTAGTTCCAATCCTTGGCGAGCAGCAAACGGCGAGCGTCGGCGGGCGCGTATTCGGCTAGTGACCAGTAGAAGGTCCACACCGTCCGCTCTTCTTGTGTCGCAAGATGCATGTGCGAAGCATCGACGTAGCCGAGCGCCGGTGAATCGTAGATAACGTTGTCCCAAGCGAGGTCGAAGCCGGGTTCGCGAGGCATGCGGTCCAGCGTCAGATTGGCGGTGAGCCAGGGCGAATACTGGAACCCTTCGGCGCGCGCCGCGCCTTCGATCACGTACTCGGCCAGGAAAGTCGGCGCGGCGAAGACCACCGCGTTCACAATGTATTCGACTTGTTCGGTAAGAACCCGGAGCCGTGCGCCGTCGCGCGCGATGCGGTACACGGGCGAACCGGTGTTCACATAGCGCCGGAGCTTTTCGAATAGCCGCTGCGCGATCCAGCCGTTGCCTTCCGGCCAGGTGAGCGGGCCTTTCTCCTCGGGCTCGCGCGACGCGAAGTAGTGAATGCCGGCCCACGCGGAGGTGTCGCGGGCGAGCGCCCCGTAGTCGTCACGGCAGGCATAGTTGGCGTACCAGCGCAGAGTGGCGGAGTCGAACTTTTCGCGTGCGAGCCAGTCGGCCATCGAGATTGGATCGAGCGGAGAAGGTTTTGCGCCGCGCTCCATTGGGATGGTGAATTGGCCGGTGGCGCGAAATTCGTTCATGCGGTCGTTGAAGCGGCGATATTGATCGACAGCGCGGGGCGTGGCGTTTTCCGGCTCGATGCCCTCTTGCCAGCGGCCGAAAATGAAGAGCCGCTCCTGCGGCGCGAAGCAGAGGACGCGCTCGTCCCACTTGCCGTCGCGCAGCACGCCCAACTCTTCAAAGAGCTCCCGGGCCAGCGATTCGCCTTTGGCCGGCACCGGAACGTAGTGAGCGGCCCAGGGGAAGCGGCTGATCTCGTTCTCGCCCCAACGCGAGTTGCCGCCGGTGTGCGATTCCATTTCGAGCAGTACGAAATCATGGAAGCCGCGTTTATCGAGTTGCCAGGCCGCGCTGAGGCCAGCCATTCCGCCGCCAACGATTACGATCGGGATTTTCACTTGGCGCTTTGGAGCGCCGAACGCTGAACGATCTCGCAGACGATGGCCGAGAGGAAACGAGTCGTTGACGAAACTGCCGGTAATGGGGCGATCGGTCTTGCGGCCAAGGCCGAGCAGCGCAGGGGCGCCGGTCAGAACGGCCCTTCGGGTTATCTTGCGATTTCTTTCCATTCGCGATCGTAGTATCGCACCAGGATCTGGTCGTTCAACCGGTTCGGCTCGGCTTGGACCGGCGTCATGTCGTTCGGAAACACAAACATTTCTGCCACGTTGCGTGCGGAGAGAAAACGCAGATTGGACGGTAACTGTTGCGGCGCCTCAAACGGAACCTGGCTTGCGAGAACATATCCCCATTCGCCGAAGGAGGGGACGTAAACGTGATACGGATAGGCGTTCAGGCCGGCTTGTTTCACAGTTTCTACGATGCACCAATATGATTGGCGAGCGAACAGCGGCGACGTGCTCTGGACTACCATCAGGCCACCGGCTGAGAGATGCTTCGCGGCCAGCCGGTAGAATGTTGTGGTGAAGAGTTTGCCGATCGAGTAATTGGTGGGATCGGGAAAATCGGCCACGATGAAATCGAAGAAGTCGGAACTCCGGTCAAGCCAGCGGAAGGCATCGTCGTTGATGATGCGGACGCGGGGCTGGGTGAGCGCGTTTTGGTTGAGCGCCGTGAGCGCCGGGTTGGTGGAAAACAGCCTGGTCATCTCCGGATCCAGCTCGATTTGCGTGACGCTTTCAACGCTCGGGTACTTTAAGATTTCGCGAATTGCGAGGCCGTCGCCGCCGCCCATCACCAGCACGCGGCGAGCGCCCGGCAGCGCGGCCAAGCCAGGATGAACGAGCGCCTCGTGATAGCGGTACTCATCACGCGAACTGAACTGCAGATGCGTGTTGAGGAAGAGTCGCAGGTCGTCTTTCCATTTGGTCAAAACGATGTGCTGGTATCGGGTTTCGCGGCTGAAAATGACTTCGTCGGCGTACAACGCGTTGTCGGCGGTAGATGAGATGCGGTTGGCGAAAACGGTTCCGGCGGCAAGCAAAGCGAGCGTTACGAAACAGCCCGCGCGTAGTGCCTGATGCCGGCCGAGTTGTTCGCGGAACAGGAATGTCGACCAGAATGCCACGGCCGCGTTGAGGATTCCGAAGACCAGCGCCGATCGCACCAATCCTAACTTCGGGACCAGCAGAATCGGAAACAGCAGAGAAGCGCCCAGAGCGCCGAGATAGTCGAATGTGAGAACCTGCGAAATCAGCTCGCTGAACTTGAAGCGCTCTTTCAGGATTCGTATCAGCAACGGGATCTCGAGGCCGACCAGCGTGCCGACAAGAATTACGACCACATACAGAATTAGGCGGAATGCTTCCGTGTAGGCGAACGCGACGAACAACATCGACGAAGAGAATCCGCCGACCAACCCGACCATCAGCTCGATGGAGACGAATTGGGCCACCAGGCCGCGCTTAATGAAGCGCGACAAATAACTGCCGATGCCCATCGCGAATAAATAGCAGCCGATGATCGTGGAAAACTGGAATACATCATCGCCGAGCAGGTAACTGGCCAGGGTCCCGGCGATCAGTTCATAGATGAGACCGCACGCGGCGATCAGGAAAACGGAGACGAATAGAGCAACAGGCACTTTAGTGCACAGCGGCGGCGATAATGATGCACATGCCGATGGACATCGCGCCAATCAAGATCGCAAGAGCGGTGTTCTTCTCGCGCACGATCTCGTTCCAGAGATGGTAGGGCGTGGCCTTGTCGATGATGACGAACGCCAGCACGAAAATCAGGATGCCCAACGCCGCATAGACAAATGCGTTCAGAACGTTTTGCATGATCACTTGCCTCCGATGTATCTGGAATAGCCGCCGTAGGTGGACCGGTACGCGCCCGGATTATCGCGGATCGATTTGGGGAGAACGCGCTGCTGATTGACGCGGTCGAAACTCTTGCCGGTATATTCGAGATATCCGGTGGTTCCGAGCAGCAGCATGCCGTAGAGCAGAAACAGAGGATTGTTCATCAATCGTCTCCCAGATGTTCGATGATACCGCCGGCGATTTTCAGTGCGGTTGAATCTACCGGCTTATAGTCGCTTTCGCGCCAGCGGCGCGCTTCGAATTGGTTCGATCGGAACCAACTCCCGATGGGCGGAATCAGCAGCAGCCCGGCCGCGATCCAGAAGTAGCTGTAAATCGGAACGTCCCGCACCACGGAAATTTCATATCGGGTGCTGGGCGCGGAGCGGCTCATTTCCGGTTCGACTCTCAGATAGTATCGCCCGGCGGGAACGTCAGGAATGACGACCTTGTCATCGCGGCTGCCTTCGCTGCCGTCGGAATCGTGATAATAGCTGACTTCGCGCCCGAAATCGTACGTTTGGCCGGTTTGGTCGTTGATGAGTGCGTAGTTGAAATAGATCCAATTGTTGTCAACACTGGCGTGCGATCGCACTGCGACGTTCTTGTTCGCGCCGGTAAGCTCGAACGTGGGGGTGACGAAAGAAGAGTCGTTACTCTTGCCGGAGATGTAGACGTAATCGTCGTGGAAGACCTGGTGGTTCGCTTTGGTCAGATTGAAGATCGTCATCAATGCGAACAGCGCGACGTTGAACCAGAGCCACATCCGCCAGGCCGATCCGGTTTTGCCCGCGTGGGGCGAAGGCTGGTTGGCGAAGATGCCGACTGTGAACGGAGGTGAGCCCGTCAGTTTGAAAGCCTGCCAGATCTGAGCGCCGGTCCAGTATTCGCCAAGAGACCAGGTAGTTTCGCCCGGCGTGGTTTCCGACGACAGCATGAAGGGCGGGGCGATGAAATCTTCACAAGCCGCCGTTTCGCCGCGCCAGACCTTCCACGGGAATTCGCCGATTACGTAGGAGGTTTCAGCCTGCATCGAATCGAATGCGGCGAATCTCCGGCCATCGATTGCCCAACCGACGCGCCCGCGTGCCGTAATCCGCTCGGGGATGCGGCTCTGAACCCGGATGACGTTCCAATGGCCCGCATACTCGCTCAAGTACAGGAATCCTTTGTAGGGATTGAAGAGCAGATATTCGTCCCAGCTAAAGGATTCGCCGTCAGATTCGTAGGTGCGCTGTTGGAAACCGATTAACTCGTAGACAACGCCGTGGAACGTACCGCGCGAGCCGAGCGGGATCTTCGGTTCAATGCGTACCTTGCTGTCGTAAACCTGGCGGATTTGGAACTCGGGCGTCGATGCATCCAGGATGCTGAGGCAGCTGGGGCAGACGGCGTTGAGAGTGTGGGCGAAGCCGCGAAGTTCGATAGGCGCGCCGCATTGGGGACAGGAGAGCGATTTGACTCTGACCAGCGGCGGGCTTACCAGGGTGCTGCTCATGCGGTCCAGCCTTCAAAGAGGCGCAAGTTTTTGAAATGCAGGTCTTCGAACTCGACGGAGCGGCCGAGGAAGAGGAGCGGCGGCTTCTCGCTGTAATCGATGGTGGCGAAATCGGCGGTGCTGGTGCGGAGGTCGGCGAAGGCGACGTCGGACTTATCCCAGTACTCGAACGGAAGTTCGCCTTGCACGCCTTTGTAGTGCGCCTTGGTGATGGACGTCACGACGTAGGTTTTATTGTTCCAGACGCAACTCGAGCCGCGCTGGATGGGCCCGTTCGGGATTTGCTGCTGCGGCGCGAGCCAAGAGACGTCGTATTCGAGTTGCGCGTCAGAGAGCCAGCCATTTGAGTTGTCGTTGAAGACGATGTGCCACTCGTTCCAGCCGCCCTGCTCGTATTCGTAGATGATGCGGCCGATTACGACGAAGCCTTTCTTATCGAGGACGCCTTCGGTTCCGATTTGGATGGGCGAGGCGTCGGGCGGGAGGTCGGCTACCTCGCCGACTTTCTTGAGATCGAGGTCGGTGCGGATGAGGATGGAGTGGCAGAATTCGCAAGTGGTTTGGATCGCGCTCGACCAGCGGAAGGTGACGGGCGCGCCGCAGTTGGGGCAGTTGGATGCGGGGGCGCTCATGGCTGGTAGGGGCGGTCGACTTGGCGGACGGTTACGCGGGTGGCCCCGAATTCACTCTTGAGCAGAGACTCAAAGTCGGCGCCTTCGCGCGGGCGGCAGCAGAACAGGTTGAGGCAAAGGGAGCCGTACTCAGGGAAAGTGTGGCAGGCGAGGTGGGATTCCGAGAGCAGAGTGACGCCGGTGATGCCGCCAGTGTGGGGGAACTCGTGCCAATTGGATTTGCCGAGCGGGTGGAGGTCGAGCGCGGAGACCAGGCGCGCGAACAACGCTTGCATGTGCGCGAGATCAGCCAAGGACCCCGCGTCGCAGCCGTGGGCTTCGACGATCCACTCCACGCCGTTCATGGGTTTAGTCAATTATTGCTGGGCGCCGCCGCATTCGGGGCAGAATTTTGCTGCCTTGGGAATTGACTTGCCGCAGTTGATGCAGAATTTCGTTTCGGTGGCGGGTGCGGCCGGAGCGGCTGGACCGCCTGTTACTGGGCCAGCGGGCGCAGGGCCTGCCGCGGGTGGATGGACGGCGTTCATCATGGTTTGCGCCATCGTCAGGCCGGCGCCTAAGCCGACTCCGATACCCGCGACTCCGCCGCTTTCGTTGGCGGCCGCGATGGGGATGGACTGCGCGACTTCGTACTGTGTGAACTTGCCCATGTCGCCGATCATGTTCATGCTGATGCGCTGATCGAGGACTTTTTGGAGTTCGTCGGGCAGCGAGATGTTTTCAACCACGAAGTTCTCGAGCGAGAGGCCGAGTTCAGCGAACGAAGGCTTCATCGCGTCGGTGATTTTCTGACCCAGCGCCTGCTGGTTGGCGGCCATGTCGAGAAAAGGCACGGAGCTTTGGGCGAAGGCGTCGGTCATGCGGGCGACGATGGTGTTGCGGAGCTGGCCTTCGAGGTCGCCCACATAATATGCGTCGCGCGTGCCGCTTACCTTTTGATAAAAAACTTTCGGGTCGGCGATTTTGTAAGCGTAGATTCCGTAGCCACGCATGCGGATGGCGCCGAATTCCTTGTCGCGGATGGTGATGGGGGTCGCGGTGCCCCAGCGCTGGTTGGTCTGCAGGCGCGTAGAGAAATAATAGACATCCGATTTGAAGGGAGACTTGAACGCTTTGTCCCAATTCATCAGGTAAGTGAGGATGGGGAGCGTTTGGGTGGTGAGGGTGTAGAGGCCGGGGGCGAAGACGTCGGCGATGCGGCCTTCGTTCACGAAGACGGCCATCTGCGAATCGCGGACGGTGAGCTTGCCGCCGCTCTGAATTTCCATGTCTTCCATGGGGTAACGGTAGGCGAGGATGCCGTCTTCCGGTTCGGTCCACTGGATGACGTCAATGAATTGCTTGGATAAGAAACTCATATGCTTGTATGAGAGTATACGACGGGTCGGGCCGGGTTGTTCCCGGAGGCGGGGTTCTGAACAAATCGGATCGGGTGGTTTTACTTAGGTAAACGCTTATTTTTCAGCAGGCGAGGGGTTGGCTGACGCAAACGGCGGTTTCGCGCTGCGCGGCGCCAAAATTTTAATGAAATTTTATTAATGATGGATGAGTGACGGCAGGACGCAGTGACTGCATACCTCGACTTTATGGCGATGAAGTTCGAAGCGGAAGCGATCCATTCGGAACTAATTGACTTGACAACTGCAACAGTTGCGAGCTGGTGGTGATCGCACCAGTTTGACACACGTGCGAGCGAAGCAGCTCAGCTAGTTTGGCGCTGTCGACGGGTTTCGAAATGTAGCCGTCCATGCCGGCTTCCAGGCATTTTTCGCGATCGCCCTGCATGGCATTCGCGGTCATGGCGATTACGGGTAACCGGCGTCCGGTGTGCCGCTCCTGTTCGCGGATGGCCAGCGTGGCTTCTAAGCCATCCATATCCGGCATTTGGACATCCATAAGGACGATGTCGAAGGTGCTTTTCTGGATGGCCGCAAGCGCCTCGCGGCCGGTTTCGGCGAGCACCACCTGATGTCCCTGCTTCTCGAGCAATCGGACCGCTACTTTCTGGTTTACGAAATTGTCTTCGGCGAGCAGAATGCGCAACGGGACGCATTCCCGCGAAATCCCAGCGTCCGGCTTGGAATGTGCAGCGACAACTGGGCGGCCATCGCGTGCGGCGAGAAGCGCTCCGTGGAGATCCGATCGCGCGATTGGTTTGGTCAGGTACGTTTTCACTCCCATTTGCCGGAAGGGGTTGGTCTCGGGGCGCATCTCGAGCAGTGAGGAAAGCAGCATAACAACGGAGCACTTTGATTCAGGCGTTTGGCGAATGTGGTTCGCGAGTATAAATTCATTCATTTCCGGCATGTGTGCGTCACACAGCAAGAACGTGAAGGGAGAGCCGGCATTGCGAGCTTGTTCCAAGGCATTGAGAGCGCTCGCGGCGCAGGCAACCAGGCACGGCTGCATGCCCCACTGGCTGAGCATTTCGCCGAGGACGCGGCGAGTAGAAGCGTTGTCGTCCACGACCAATACTCTTGCTCCCGGCAAGGATTCCTCTGCGCGGGGCGCTGGCGGATCGGCAGCCGGCGGGACTCGCTCGAAATCGGCAGTGAAGTGGAACCGGCTGCCGTCGCCTGGAGCGCTCTCTACCCACATGCGTCCTGCCATGATGCGGGCCAGATTGGCGGAAATGGTCAGGCCGAGTCCGGTGCCGCCGAATCTGCGGGTGGTGGAAGCATCGGCTTGGGCGAACGAGTCGAAGATCAAATTCTGTTTGTCTTTCGGGATTCCAATTCCGGTGTCCCTTACCGTGAACTGCAGCGTGACACGATCGCCGGGAGGAGATTGGACCCACGCTTGGAGTTCGACCTCACCGGTTCCGGTGAACTTGATGGCATTACCGAGCAGGTTGAGGAGAATTTGGCGGAGCCGTATCTCATCCCCGCGGACGAATTCCGGGAGTCCGGCAGTAAGATCGCAGATAATTTCAAGACCTTTCGCGTGCGCCTGCGCGGAGAAAGTTTTGGCCACTTCTTCCAGGCACTCCCGCAGGCAGAATTCCCGGGCGTCCAGTTCGACGCGGCCGGCTTCGATTTTTGAAAGATCCAAAATGTCGTTGAGGATTCGAAGCAGGGAATCGGCTGAGCTTTGCGCCGTCCTGAGCTCTTCGGCTTGGCCTTCGCTGAGCGGGCTGTCCAGCACCAGATCCAGCATGCCCATAATTCCGTTCATGGGTGTGCGGATCTCATGGCTCATGTTGGCGAGGAATTGGCTTTTGGCGCGGCTGGCTTCGAGGGCGGCATCTCGCGCGACCAGGAGCTCCTGGGATAGCTGCCGGTAGCGGCGCTCGCTCTCAAGAATTTGTTGAGCCGCTTTTTTCTGCTCGGTGACGTCGTGGGCGATACACTCGATCAACGGGCCGCTTCGCACATCGACCACGCAGGCGCTGAACTCGACGTCGATCCAAGAGCCATCGGCCGACTGCAGTCTGGTTTCCTGTTTAGCGGCGGCCGCGCCAGTGAGCTTCGCCAAGAAATTCTCATTCGTGGATCGGCTTTCTGAATCCAGCAAAGGAAGCAGCGCGCCGGTCATGTCCTCCGTGCGCGTGCCCAACATTTCCTCGGCTTTGCGATTCACTTCGAGTATCCTGCCGGTGCGGCCGTCGGCGATGAAGATGGCTTCGCTGGCGGTGTCGATGAGATGGCGATGCTTCTGTTCGGAGTCGGTGATTCTTCTGAGTAGCTGCGAATAGATTGCCGAGCCCGCAATCGCCAGCGCCAAAGCAAAGGCGGACAGCACCGTAACGAGCACGTCGTGGAGCCATCTTCCCGCCGCCGCCAGACTCTCCGAGAAGCGATGCTCGAGGGGCGTGAGACCGCGGTTGATGGCGTAAACGTCCGAGATGGTTCGTGCGATCACCTTCGGATTCGGCGGGCCGGAGGAAAACTGGCGGTGCAGAAGCTGGCCGCTGCGCTGCAGCTTTTCACATTCTTCGTCGCCTTCGGTCCAAATTGCGATGGCCTTATCGAGGTAAGGGACGCGGCGGAAGCGGCGGAAAAGCCATATCATGCGGGTATGGTCGGCGGGATGAATGCCGACTTCGAGCATGTCGCGATCCACGGTGGCGCGGTCGTATTCGGGCTGCTCCAATTGAAGCCGGACGCGGCGGCAGGCGACGGGGATGCGGATTGCGTCCAGGAATGCCTGATAGTCCTGCTCGGATCCCGACTTAGCGTAGTTGGCCAGGAACAAGACCGCGTCTTTCTGTCCCTTAGACCAAAGCCCTTCGCCCTGGGTGTATCCGCGGGCCGCGGAGAGGAGTTCCATGGAGAGGATAGAGATGGCTATGAGAATCCCGACCACTCCCGCGAGCGCTGTGCACATGAGGACGGCCTCGGGGCTTGGCCATCGGCGGCGGCTGAGGCGATGTGCTCGACTACGCATTCCACGAGCCTAGATGTAACGCGGACACAGGCGCCTCCATTGGGGCTTATCGGATGGGGGCGGCGGGGTTTGAGAATGGGGCGGTGTGTTCCGGTTTTTGCGGCGAATGGCGCGGGTTCCCGACGTCTTGCGTCGGAGTGAAGGAATCCGAGAAATGACAAGGAAATATTCACTGCTCATCGAGTGTGATTCTGGCGGCTATAGCGCCGATGTCCCGGAGTTGCCATCGATCGTCGTAACCGTCGGATCGATTGAAGAGCTTACGGCGCGGGCGAAGGGGACCATTCGAGTCTACTGGGAGGCTTGCGCGGCGATGAGTGTCCAACGGCGACGATTCAGGAAATTGAGGTCGAGTTGCCGGCTTAGTGGGGAGAGGTCAAAGCGAAAAAGGCGCCGGGGACGAGTCGGCGCCTCTTTTTGCTTGCGTAAGTCGATGCTTAGCGGCGAAAGTCGCGACGGAAGGCATCGTGACGGACGATTACATCGCGATGGCCCACGAACGGGCGATACTGCCAGGCACCACCGATGAACACATAGTCGGGTCCGGGGCAAGGCGGAATGTACGCCGGTGCGACATACGCGGGGGCCACGGGGACCGGGACGCCGATACCCACTCCGACGGAAAAACGAGGGGCGGCGAAGAGGGAGCCACCGGCCAAAATCAATCCAGCGATCAGTTTGCTTTTCATTTCATCCTCCTAAACACGCCGGCTAAGAATGCACGGGTGTGCCGAAGGGGAATCATTGAAAATATTGGGGATCGGGAGTGGGGCGCGGTGGAAATCGGCCAGGCTTGGTGGTGGGTGGATCGGTTGGGGAACTATTGGGGCGGTGGTGGTGTCATTTTGAGAAGATGCGCACGCGCCGAGTGAAGCGAGTCTTGCTGTTCGTCGCCCAAGTAGGCGTTCTAGTCGGTGGACCTGTGGCTGCTCTGGCGCTCGGAGTCCTGGTCGACAACATTCGCGGCGATTTGGCTCCGTTGGCTTTCTTGGTTGGGCTCATTGCGACGCTAGCTGGGTTTGTGCTGTTGGTGTTGCGGAATACTGCGCGAAGAATGGAGTACGATGCTGCGGATTATCCGATAGAGAAGGCGAATTGCCGGCTGTATCCGAGACGGGAACGCTGGAAGAGGGTTGCGAAAAAGATCGCAGTGTGGGTGCCGAGTGCGATCGCGGCGTTCGTTCTGTTTTATTTTCCTCAGGCGACCCATCTTCGGTATCTGCGCGGCATTACGGTGAGGCATTACCGAATCCCGATACCGTGGAGGTTCGGGATCTTGCACCCGCCGTACTCGAGCCACACGATTTTGGCGTTCGGGGGCACTGGAACGCAGCGACGATTCGGGGTGACGCGGTCGTGGGGGCTTTGGCCGCAGTCGTCGGAAATGCTCTTCTGGTCGATCGATCCAGATTCAGCGCCACAATACCTTGGACACTACCGCCCAAGAAACCCTCAAATGGCAAAGAGGGAGTTTCGGATTCGCGACGTCACTTTGACTTGCCTCCAATACGCCGGACAGGGCAGTATCTCGCCAGAATCGATCATTGAATGCAAGACGCCCTCGGACGAACGAGAACGGAATCTGTTTGCCGAGTTCACCGGGCACCAGGTAGACGTCTCGGCGTTCTATGGGATTCTTGAAGGCGTCCGCCTGCTACAATTTGCCAAATGAAAAAAGTTGGGCTGGTGTTGTTGGGCGCGTCGTGTCTTTTGGCGCAGAGTTCGCACAAGAAGTTTTCCGTCGTTGAGGCGTCGATTCCCGAGATGCGGGCGGCGATGGAGCACGGGAAGGTTACTTCGCATGAGCTCGTCCAGCAATACTTGATTCGGATCGCTCTGTACGATCACATTTTGAAGTCGGTGATCAACGTGAATCCGCATGCGCTCGAGGACGCCGATGCGCGCGACCGGGAACGCAAGGCGGGGCATGTACGAGGGCCGCTGCATGGGATTCCGATTGCGCTGAAGGACAACATCGGGACCACGAACATGCCAACTACCGGTGGGGCGCTTGCGTTCAAGTATTTGACGCCGCCTTATGAGGCGACCCTCACGAAAAATCTGGAGGACGCGGGGGCGATTATCATTGCGAAGACGACGCTGTCGGAGCTGGCGAACTGGGTGGCTGGCGTGCCGGATCCGATGCCGGCGAATTATAACGGTGTGAACGGGCAGTCGTACAATCCTTACGATCCGAGGATGGATCCGCGGCCAGGGACCTTCGATGGGAGGGCGGCGCTATCGACGGGAGGGTCGAGCTCGGGCGTGGGAACGACGGTGAGTTTTTGGGCCGCGAACGTGGGGAGCGACACGGGCGGGTCGATCATCAGTCCGTCGAATTCGAACATGCTGGCGGGGCTACGGCCGACCATCGGGAGAATCAGCCGGTATGGAGTGATACCGATCACGGCGGATCACGATACGGCGGGTCCGATGGCGCGGACGGTGACGGACATGGCGATTCTGCTGGGGGCACTGGAAAGTGCGTCGCCCGATCCGAACGACGATGCGACTAAGACATGCACGCCGCCGCCGGGTCGCGACTATACGAAGTTTTTGAAGGCCGACGCGCTGAAGGGCGCGCGGATCGGGATTCCGCGGACCTTTTATTACAATGCCGCGCCGAGGATTGGCGCGAGTGGGACGCGCGGCGGATTGAATGACGATCAGAAGAAGTCCATGGATGAGGCGATCGCGGTGTTGAAGAAGCTGGGCGCGGTGGTGGTGGATCCGGCGGAGATTCCGAGCTTCGTGGATGCGGATGCGAAGAACAATTTTCTGGAGTGGCCGTACTGCCAGGGAGCGGATCAGGCCAAGGGGCACGACGAAGGGTGCTCGGTAAATTTCGATTATGGAATGAAGCGGGACTTCAATGCGTGGCTGGCGTCGCTGGGGCCGAAGGCGCCGGTGAAGACGCTGACGGAGTTGCGGGAGTGGAATCTGGCGCACGTAAAGGCGGGGGCGATCAAGTACGGGCAGTCGCGGCTGGATATTTCCGATGCGATGGATCTGGATGCGGATCGGGCGCGGAACGAGGCGGATGTGGCGAAGGACAAGCTGTTGAGCCGGGATCGGGGGATCGACGCGGTGCTGAAACAATACAGCCTGGATGCGTTTTTGACCCCGGGCGGGAATGGGGCGGATCTGGCGGCGCGCGCGGGGTATCCGATTCTGGTGGTGCCGTTCGGGATGGTGCCGAATCGTCCGAATCCGCCGTTTCCGGATGGGTTCGATGCGAAGCCTGCGCCGTTTGGGGTGGGGTTCACCGGGGCGTCGTGCAGCGAGCCGAAGTTGATCGGGTTCGCGTACGCGTTCGAGCAGGCGACGAAGAAGAGGGTGGCGCCGCCGCAATTTCCATAGGGACAGCGATACAAGCCAGTCGAGTCGCGTGCGCCACACATGCTAGGCTTGTGAAATGCGCGTCATGTTCAGGAACGTTTGTGTAATTATCGGCTTATTTGGCAGCGTATCGGCGGCATACTGCGACGACGCAAGCAGACTAGCTAAGGCGAGTGAGGTTTTGCGTTTAGCCAAAACGGACCAGACCATGCGCCAAGGTCTCGGGATTGTCGCTGATCAAATCAAGTCGGGTCTTCTTCAACAGATTTCTGGCGTCAAGATTCCTGCTGAAATGGAGAAAGAAGTAGCTGCGTTCCAGGACAAGATCATGGCTATCATGTTTGACGCCATATCCTGGGAGAAGCTTGAACCGGATTTCGCCCGTCTCTATGCGGATGCCTACACTGAATCCCAGCTAGATGACATGGTGGCGTTCTACAAATCCGAGGCAGGACAAGCAATGGTAGCGAATGCGCCGGCCCTGATGGCGAAAGGAAGCAAAGTGGCGCAGCAACGCATTCAGGACGTGCTGCCCCAGATCCAGAACGCCTTGACGGAGTTCCAGTCGCGTGTCAAACAGGCCGCGACGCACGGAACGTTGCCGGACGAGAAAAAGAAATAAGCCAACCCGCCGAACCAGCGGCGCTTGTAAAAGATGGGTGCTGCCGCGATTCCCTTAGACACGCGTTCACACAAGTGTGAACCTGGCACGCAGGAGTGTGTGCGCCACATGTCCAGGTAACCTTTTTCCTTTGGCTTGGTATGGAATTCGACGGAACCGTTGCGCGTTTCGTTCGTTCTATCAGGAGACGCCGATGCCGAACTTTGTCGGGGATGCAATTTATGCTGTGCGCCAGTTCCGGCGCGCGCCGGTGTTCACGGTGACGGCGGTAGTGACGCTGGCGCTGGGGATCGGCGGGACGACCGCGATCTTCTCGTTGATGCACGACGTGATGCTGCGGTCGCTGCCGGTGGTGGATCCTGGGCGGCTGTATCGCATCGGGTCGGGATACGACTGCTGCGTCGAGGGCGGGCCGCAAGACAACTGGGGGATGTACACGTACTCGCTGTTCGAGCAGTTGCGAGCAGCGGCGCCGGAGTTCGAGGAGGTGACGGCGTTCCAGTCGACTCCATGGCGGTACAGCGTGCTCAGGCCGAATATCGATCACTCGGCGCGGTCGCTGCGTGGGGAGTTTGCGACGGGGAGTTATTTTTCAGTGTTCGGTGTGCGGCCGTTCATCGGGCGAATGTTCGCGCAGTCCGACGATGTGCGTTCGGCGCCGCCAGTGGCGGTGCTGAGCTATCGGAGCTGGCAGACGAATTGGGGCGCGGACCCGGCGGCCGTTGGATCGACCGCGGTGATTCAGGGGCAGCCGTTCACGATTGTGGGAGTCGCGCCGCCCGGATTTTTCGGCGATACGCTGCGCAGCAATCCACCGGATTTTTGGCTGCCGCTGCAAATGGATCCGCTGATTAACGGCAAGGACGCGCTGGTGCTGCAGTCCGTGTCGGCGTGGTTGCGGGCGATCGGGAGATTGAAGCCGGGGGCGAGCGTGGATGGTTTATCAGCGCGGTTCACCACCTTGCTGCGGCATTGGATCGAATACGATAGCGGGTATCCGGCGGCATGGATCGCGGACGTGCGGCGGCTGTTGCCGAAGCAGCACATCGAAGTGATTCCCGCGGGGAACGGCGTCGAAGAAATGCGCGACGATTACGGGCGGAGTTTGCAGATATTGCTCGCGGTGTGCGCGATGGTGTTGCTGATCGCGTGCGCGAATGTGGCGAATCTGGTGATTGCGCGGGGCATGGCGCGGCGGGTGCAGACGTCGATCCGGCTGGCGATGGGGGCGTCGCGCGGACGGTTGATGTCGCAATCGCTGGTGGAGAGCGTGCTGCTGGCGATTGCGGGCGGCGTGGTCGGGTTGGTGGTGGCGTTCGGGGCGGAGAAGATGATTCTGGCGCTGGCGTTTTCTCACGCGACCTATCTGCCCTTCAGTACGGCGCCGTCGTGGCCGGTACTCGCGTTTGCGTTCGGGTTGTCGCTGGTGACGGGCGTGATCTTCGGCGTGGCTCCGGCGTGGCTGGCTGCGCGGAGGGATCCGGTGGAGGCGCTGCGCGGAGCCAATCGCAGCACGGGCGATCATTCGTCGCTTTCGCGCAAGGCGCTCCTGGTGGTGCAGGCGACTTTGTCGGTGGTGCTGGTAGCGGGTGCGGCGATGTTGACGCGCAGTCTCGGGAATCTGGAGGGGCAGGATTTCGGGTTCCGCAGCGATGGGTTGGTGAGCGTGAATTTCAACACTTTGCCGCCGACGTATTCGCAGGAGCGGCTTCAGGCGGTGTATCGCGATTTGTTAGATCGGCTGCGGGCGTTGCCAGGCGTGGAGAAGGCGAGTCTCGCGATGTATGCGCCGCTGATGGACAACTGGGGCGAGATGGTGTTTGTGGACGGGCATCCGCCGGCGAAATTCAACGAGAGCTCGGGAGCGTCTTGGGATCGGGTGAGCGCGGGACACTTCGAAACCGTGGGTCAGCCGGTGCTGCGCGGGCGGGCATTCACGGAGGCCGATACGCGCGATACGGAGAATGTCGCGGTGGTGAACGAGGCGTTTGTGCGGCGTTTTCTTCCGGGCGAGGAGCCACTCAACAAACATTTCGGAATCGATCTGGCGTCGAATGCGCGCACGTATCGGATTGTCGGGGTGGTGCGGGATGCGAAGTACACGCAACCGTCGCGGCCGGCGCGTCCGATGTTTTTCGCGGCGCTCGCGCAGAGCGTGCAATATAAAGATGACCTGCTGCCGCGGTTGGAGTCGCGGTCGCATTTTATGAGCGACGCGATGATTCGGACGCATGTGAAGACGGGCGATCTGGAGCCACTGCTCCGAAAGGCGCTGGCGGATGCGGATGCGAATCTGACGCTGGTGAGCGTGCGGACGATGAACGAGCGGATCGCGATGGTGTTCGATCAGCAGCGCACGGTGGCGAGTCTTGCGGGATTGTTCGGCGTGGTCGCGCTGATTCTGGCGGCGGTGGGGTTGTATGGCGTCACGGCGTACAACGTGGTGCAGCGCACTAGCGAACTGGGCGTGCGAATGGCGTTGGGGGCGGATCGCGGCGAGGTGGTCCGGCTGGTGCTGCGCGGCGCGTTTTCGATTGCGGGCGTGGGGCTCGTGTTGGGAGTGCCGCTGGCGATCGGGGCTGGGCGGCTGATTTCGGCGCAGCTGTACGGAGTGAAGGGGTGGGATCCGTTGGCGTTGTCGGTGGCGTTTGGGGCGCTGGGAGTTTGTGCGTTTGTGGCGGCGTTGGTGCCGGCGCTGCGGGCGGCGGCGATTGATCCAATGAAGGCGCTGCGGACGGAGTAGCGGAACGTTGGGCCCTGGCGGGTTTTCGACTGTTCAGCATTCCTGATTGATTCACCATTTTGTGTCCCCACGAGTGGGGACACGGCACGCACTGGTCGGGTGCGTCCGCCACATCTTTCCGTGCAAAGATTGAACAATATTTGCTTGGTGTGCGTTCTCTCTGTTTGACGGAGGCTGACTGTGGCGTTGACGATTCGTGGCTTGTCGAAGACTTATTCGAACGGTGTGAGGGCGCTCAATAATATTTCGCTCTCGATTCCGAACGTGATGTTTGGGCTGCTGGGGCCGAATGGGGCTGGGAAGAGCTCGCTCATGCGGACCATTGCCACGCTGCAGGATCCGGATGCAGGGTCGATCGATCTGGATGGGATCGATGTGCTCTCTGAGAAGAACGAAGTGCGGAAGGTGCTTGGGTATTTGCCGCAGGAGTTCGGCGTGTATCCGAAAATCTCGGCGGTGGATTTGCTGGAGCACATCGCGGTGATGAAGGGCGTGCTCAACAAGGGCGAGCGGAAGCAGATGGTGGACGCGATCCTGAATCAAACCAATCTGTGGGACGCGCGCAAGAAGGCGCTCAGCACGTACTCGGGCGGGATGAAGCAGCGTTTTGGGATCGCGCAAGCGCTGCTGGCGAATCCGAAGCTGATCATCGTGGACGAGCCGACGGCCGGGCTCGATCCGGCCGAGCGGAATCGGTTCTTGAATTTGCTGAGCTCGATCGGATCGAATGTCACGGTGATTCTTTCGACGCACATCGTGGAGGACGTGCGGGAGCTGTGTCCGAGGATGGCGATTATTTCGAACGGCGAGCTGCTGCTCGAAGGCGCGCCGACGGATGCGTTGGAGTCGCTGCGCGGGAAGATCTGGTCGAAGGTGGCGGCGAGCGATGCGGAGTTTCGAGAGATCGAGCGGACGTTCAACGTGGTGTCGAGCCATTTGATCGGCGGGCTGCACGAAGTGCGGGTGTTTGCCGATAGCGATCCGGGCGAGGGGTTCCGGCCGGTGGAGTCGAGTCTCGAGGATGTGTATTTTGTGAACCTCGCGCGGCAGCGCAGGAACTAAGGAGAGCGCGCCGTGCGAATGTTTTGGGAGTTTTTCACTTTCGAGCTGAAGTTCCGCTTCAAAAGCGTCTCGACGTACATTTACTTCGTGCTGTGGCTGGCGTTCAACTTCCTGGATGTGGCGAGCGAGAGCTTCGGGCCGATTAGCAATTCGAACGGCAAGATCCTGCTGAACGGGCCGTACGCGAACATGTACGACGACATCGGGATCAGCTTTTTCGGAATCATCATTATTGCGGCGATTTTCGGGACGTCGGTGCTGCGAGACTTCCAACGCGACACGATCCAAATTCTATTTACCAAGCCGATTTCGAAGTTCGCGTATCTGGGCGGGCGATGGGCCGGGTCGTTCGTAACGACAGTGTTCGCGTTCAGCGGGCTGCTGCTGGGCGAGTTCTTGGGAACCTTAGCGCCGTGGGCGGATCGGGCGCGCATCGGACCGAATCATCTGGATTGGTACTTGCAGCCGTTCTTTTCGATCGTCGTCTGGCAGATCTTTTTCATGGGATCGCTGTTCTTTCTGGTGGCGGCGCTTTCGCGGAAGATTTTCATCGTGTATCTGCAAGGCGCGGCGATTTTCATGGCGTACCTGATCGGGCTGACGGTGTTCAGCGCGACGCGGTCGCTGGAGCATTTCTGGTCAGGCATTTTCGATCCGGTGGGGCTGCGGTACATCGACGCGATCGCGCGCTACTGGACGGTGGTGGAGCGCAACACGCTGCTGGTGTCGTGGTCGGCGCAGGCGGCGGGTGGCGTGTTCCTTTATAACCGGCTGGTTTGGGGAGCGGTGGGGCTGCTGGCACTGGCGGCGCTGTGGAAGTTTTTCCCGATGTCGGTGGAGGCGCTCACGGCGCGATCGTTTACCAAGCGGGCGGCGTTGGCGCGGGAGCAGGAGCTAACGGCGTCGAAGCCGAGCATGGTTCCGGTGGCGATGCCGGCAGTGACGCGATCGTTCGGCGTTCGCACGGGCTGGGCCCAATTTGCGTCGCTCACGCGGTTGAGGATTTCGAACATCCTGCGCGAGGTTCCGTTCTGGGGAATCCTGATTCTGATGGCGGGAATTTCGTGCAGCAACGGGCATTTCGCCGGTCGTGTGGCCGATCAGAACGTGTGGCCGGTGACGTATCTGATGCTGCAAGCGGTGGAAGGCGGGGCGTCGCTGTTCTTTTATATCGTCGCGACGCTGTACGCGGCGGAGCTGCTGTGGCGGGAGCGTGATACTTCGTTTGCGGGCATTCACGATGCGCTGCCGTTTCGCGAGACGACGGACTGGTTCTCGAAATTCTTCGCGCTCTGCTTCGTCGAGTTTGTTCTGCTGACCGTGGCGGGGTTGTGCGGGATCGTGATGCAGACGGTGGCGGGTTATTACCACTACGAAGTCGCGCAGTATGCGAAGGAATTGTACCTGGTAATGTTCCCGCAGGTGATCATAGTCGCTTTGTTCGCGTTTTTCGTGCAGACGGTGGTGTCGCATAAGTTTGTCGGGCACGGGATCGTGATCGGGATGTTCGTGCTGAATCCGATCCTGTTCAGCTTCGGTTGGGAAAACACGCTGTACCTGTTCGGCAACACGCCGTCTTACACGTATTCGGACATGAACGGATATGGACACTTTGTACTGCCGCTGTTCTGGTCAATTACGTATTGGCTGATGTTCGCGGGCTTCTTGGGGACGATTTCGATTGCGCTGGCGCGTCGCGGCACGGATGAAGGCTGGCGCGCGCGGCTGCGTCTGGGCCTGGCGCGATCGCCGCGGTTGGTTCCGGTGGCGGCGATGTTTCTGCTGGCGACGATCGGATGCGGTGTCTGGTATTTCTACAACGCGCACGTGCTGAACGAGTATCTGACTGCAAGACAGCGGCGGCATATTCAGGCGGACTACGAACGGCAATTCAAGAAATACGAGCGGCTGCCGCAGCCGAAGATCATTGCGGTGGATTCGAACATCGACATTTTTCCGGAGACCCGGTCGTTTTCGGGAACCGGCCATTTTGTTTTGGAGAACAAGACGGGGCAGGCGGTGAGCCAGATTCATCTGACAAACCAGCAGCAATCAGTTAGCGATGTAAAATTCGGGCGGCCGTTTCATGTTGTGTCGTCCAGCCCACGGGCGCAGTATACGATCTATCAATTGGAGCAGCCGCTACAGCCGGGCGAGAAAATCGAGCTGACGTTCCGCGTCGGATATACGAGCCGTGGGTTCAAAGATGGAAACGAGCGGCCGGAGCTGGCTTATTCGGGGACGTTTTTCGACAGCGACTATTTTCCGGTGGTCGGCTACGCTCCTACCGTGGAGCTGGACGATCCAAGGCGACGACGCGAGGAGCACTTGTCCGATCAGGAACTGCTGCCGGCTCGCGGGGACGCCGAGGCGGCGCGCACGAACCTGTTTACGTCGGATGCAGACTGGATCCGTTACCGGACGACAGTGAGCACGTCGGAGGATCAGGTGGCAATATCGCCGGGGTATTTGACGCGCGAATGGCATGCCAACGGGCGGCACTATTTTTCCTACGATATGGGCGATGTGGAAGTGGCGGACTTTTTTACGTACCTTTCGGGGCGGTATCGGGTGAAGCGGGAAATGTACGCGGGGGCCAAGAATCCGATTGCGATCGAGGTGTATTACGATCCGGCGCATCCTTACGATGTGGATGACATGATCGAGGCGTCGAAGAGCGGCCTGGCGTACTACGAGAAGAACTTCAGCCCGTTTCAATTCCGGCAATATCGAGTGCTGGAGTACCCGCGCTATCGGACTTTTGCGCAGTCGTTTCCGAACACGGTGCCTTTTTCGGAAGGGATTGGATTCATAGGGCGCGTGGAGAAGCCGGGAGACATCGATCTTACGTACTTCGTGACGGCGCACGAGTTGGGGCATCAGTGGTGGGGGCATCAACTGATCGGGGCGCGCGAAGAAGGGTCGAACATGATGTCGGAGACGCTGGCCGAGTATTCGGCGTTGATGGTGATGCAGCAAAAATACGGCCGCGACAACATGCACAAATTCCTGAAGCATGAGTTGGACCGGTATTTGCGGGGGCGCGCGGGGGAGATCCGGCGGGAGCGTGCGCTGGCGCTGGTACAGAATGAGCCGTACGTCTGGTATCAAAAGGGCGGGCAGGTGATGTACACGCTGGCGGATTACATCGGCGAAGACAAAGTGAACCGGGCGCTGCACAATTTTCTCGATCAGTATGGGTATGCGAATGCCGATCCCGCCAAGCCGCGGACGTATCCGGATACGCGGCAGTTCGTGGAGGCGCTGCGGGCCGAGACACCGGCGGAACTGCAGTATTACATCACTGACGCGTTCGAGAACATCGTGCTGTACGACAACAAGGTGGTATCGGCGACGGTGACGGAGACGCCGGAGCACAAATACAAGGTGACGATGAATATCGCGGCGCGGAAGGTGCGGTCGGATGGGAGCGGGAACGAGTCAGCGATGGCGCTGCACGATTTGATCGACATCGGTGTGTTCATGGGCAAGAAGGACGAGGAGAAGCCGCTGTACCTAAAGAAGGAGTGGATCACGCAGCCGAACCAGACATTCGAGATTGTGGTGGACCGGATGCCGACGCGAGTGGGGATCGATCCTTATAACAAGCTGATCGATCGGAACTCGGACGACAACATGATCGACGTCGAAAAACGGTAAGACGCCTGCGAGACTGCAACGCGGCGGGTGAGCGACAATGCTGGGTTGGACAAAATTTTTCACTTCGAGACGAACCCGGAGCAATATCAGTCGGGAGCTGCCATCGTGCAGTGTTTCGACCAGCGGTTTCAACTTGTCTTCGCGAAGTTTCTGACGCGGGCCGGCATTACAAATGTGGATGAAATCAAGCTTGGCGGTGGGGCCAAGGCGCTGGCGTCGCCGGATTCGGAGCGCGATCGCGAGTTTGTGCTGGAACAGATTCGCAAATCCATCCGGCTGCATGCGACGCGGCTCGTGATCCTGACCCTGCACTCCGATTGCGGCGCGTATGGAGGATTGGCCGGGGCTTTCAACGGCGATCCGGTGCTCGAGGCGCAGCGCCAGGAACGCGAGTTGCGATGTGCCGCTGCGTGCTTGAGGAGCGCCATTCCTTCAGTGGAGGTCCAAGGATACTTCGCCAACTTTGAAGGTGTGTATTCAGTGGACTTGAGCTCGTGATGCGCGCGCTATACTGAACTCGATCTACCCAATCCAACGTCCGGAGGAGTTCATGAATCGTCGAGAAGCGGCAAGTGCAGTGATCGCGGGAGCAGCGGCCATGGCTAGCGTAGGCGTCGTCGAAGCCGCGGGTTCGATTGTCGATGTTCTGGTTGCGCATTGGAAGAAGTCCAAAGAGCTGACGTTGAAGGTGGCTGAGGCGATGCCGGCCGAGAATTACGATTACAAGCCATTCGCCGATGCAGGCGCGTTCGGACGGGAACTGATCCACATCGGACAGGCGGAAGGTTTTTATTTAGGGAATCTGGGCAAGGGCAAGGCGCCAACAGCTCCGCCTCCGACCGCTCCGAAGGAAGCTGTCGCGAAGTTTCTGGGCGAGAATTTTGACTGGGCGATTGGCGTGGTTGGCCAGTTGACGGACGCGGATCTTGGCAAGACCATGGCGACGATGCGCGGGACCGCGATGACGGGGATGGACATTGTCTACAACGCCATGATTCACACCGCGCACACGCGCGGGTATGTCGAGATGTATCTGCGGAACAAGGGTGTGGTGCCGCCGACGTATTCGGTGTAGCGCCTTAAGCGATTACTCGTAGCGCAGGGCGATAACCGGGTCGATCTTGGTGGCGCGCAGCGCTGGGATTACGCAAGCCAGTAAAGCCACCGCGCCGAGAACGGTCGCAACCACGAGGTACGTCAGCGGATCGGTTGTTTTGACGCCGAACAGCAGGCTGGCCAGGACGCGAGCCAAGCCGAACGCGGCGGCGAGGCCAACCACAGCGCCGATTCCAGTCAGCAGCATGCCGTGGCCGACTACCAGCTTCAGCATGTCGCCGCCGCCCGCGCCGAGCGCCATGCGGATGCCCAGTTCCTGGAGACGCTGCTCCACGCTGTAGGACATCAAGCCGTAGATTCCGATGGCGGCAAGCAGCAGCGCGAGACCGGCGAAAATGGTGAGCAGCAGCATATTGAAATTCTGCCGGGCGGTGGATTCGGAGATGACCTGATCCATGGATCGAGTTCTCGCGACTGCGAGCTGAGCGTCGACGGTTGAGAACTCGCGACGGATGGCCGCGGTGAGAGCGGACGGATCGATGACACCTCTGACGACCCAACTCAGAGGGATCACGGAGTTGGCGAGGCGCGTGAGGGGATCGGTGACCTGAGCTTGGGGCACGTACATCACTTGCTGATCTTCGCCCTTGAGTCCAGCCTCGCGCGCATCGCCGACGATTCCGACGATTTGTCGCGCTGGCTCCTCGAAGTCGGGCCCCAGGCCTTTCGCGAGGGTGATGCGCTGGCCGATGGGATTCTCATTGGGCCAGTATTTTTTCGCCATGGCTTGATTGATGATCAGGACGCGCTCGGAGTTTCCAGTGTCGCGATCGTCGAACATGCGGCCGCGCAGCAGCGGAATGCGCAGGGCGGTGAAATAATGCGGGCTGACGAAGCGCCATTGTTCATCGCCGTTATACTTGTCGCCGTTGGAAGGAGGATGCGCCTCGATGTTGAACGGCAGGTCGATGCCGCCTTCGAGCGGCAGGGCAACGGTTGCCGCAGCCGCTTCGACGCCGGGCATAGCCTCAATGCGCTCCAGGACCTGGCGGACCATGTTGGACGCCTTGGCGGTGGTGTCGTAGCGGCTATTAGTCAGCGATGTTTGCAGCGTGAGGACGTTGTGAGCGTCGAAGCCGGGCTGGACGGAACGGAGACCGGCGAAGGTGCGGATCATGAGCGCGGCGCCCACGAGGAGAATCACGGCAAGGGCCATTTCGGCGACCACTAGGATGCTGCGCAGTCGATTGTGGCGGAGTCCGCTGCCGGAGCGGCCGCCGGCCTCTTTGAGCACCGCGTTGACGTCCAGGCGCGAGACTCGCAGGGCGGGGAGGACGCCGAACAGGAAACCCGTAAGAATGGAAACGCCGAGCGCGAAAACGAGCACGCGCCAATCGAGAATGGCGATCGCCGAGGAGACGTGCTCCTGATCGTTGATGCGAGGGAGATTTCCTGGGCTCAGCGCCAAAAGCAGACGAACGCCCCAGGATCCGATGGCGAAGCCGAGAATTCCGCTGACGGTGGCGAGGATAAGGCTTTCGCCGAGTAACTGGCGAAATAAACGCCAGCGTCCGGCGCCGAGCGCGGTGCGGATGGCAATTTCCTTCTGTCGTCCGGCTGCGCGGGCGAGCAGGAGATTGGCGACGTTGGCGCACGCGATCAAGAGCACGAACGCAACTGCACCGCTCAAAATGAGCAGCGGGAGCCGTGCGCTACCAGCGACATCCTCCTGGAGCGGAAGGACGGCGACGCCTTCGTTCTTGTCCATCCAGAGCGGGTTGTCGCGGCGAAAATCGTCGGCAGCCATTTTCATGTTGGTCTGCGCGGCGGCGACGGAGACACCGGGTTTGAGACGTCCGGCAACGAGATAGATATGTCCCTGGTTGGTGCTGTTTGGGTCGGCTTGGAAGGGCAAAAAGATATCGGCCGGAGGATCGGAGTGAAAGCCGGCTGGCAGAATTCCGATGACGTTATAGGGCGCGCCCCCGATGAGAAGAGGCTTGCCAATCAGGGAGGGATCGTTGCCGAAGTGCGCCTTCCACAAATCGCCGCTGATCAGAGCGACCTTCGGGCCGCCGGGCATGTCCTCTTGCGGTGTGAATGTGCGGCCCGCAATGGGCGAGACGCCGAAGACGCCAAAATAGTCAGCCGTTACGTGGATGGTCTTGACTTGATCTGGATGATCGCCCGCGCCGAGTCCCAATGTGGGGCCGGAAAAATCGTACATGGCGAAGGACTGGAAGGTGCGGTTGCTCTTCTTCCACGACATGAACTTGGGAATTGAGATGGAGTTACCGCGGCCGTTGGGGAAGCTGCGCGAGATGCGCATGATGCGGCCCGATTCGGCGTAGGGAAGCGGCTCGAGCAGAACTTTGTTGACGACCGAAAAGATCGCGGTATTCGCTCCGATGCCGAGGGCGAGTGCGGCTACTGCGACGGTGGTGAATCCTGGATTCTTAGCGAGAATGCGGATGGAGTGGTTCAGGTCCGATGAGAAACTGCCCATGCACTCTATACGTAGGCCTCTTCAGGCCGGTTCATCAAATCTGAACCAATTTGGAAAAGGAGAGTTCCACGTTAGAGGCATGGAACTCACACAAGGCAGGAAAACCGGGGTTGCGAAAGGTATCTGGGTCTGGATTAACTTTGGGAAGCCGCGGCGGCCATAACTGAAGCGACCTGGCTGAAGATGGTGCTGATGCTTCCGGCGACCGCCGGCATGACTGCTCCGGCTGCTACGGCGACGAAACCGGCCATGAGGGCATATTCGATGAGATCCTGCCCGTGGCGATTCTTGATGAGCCGCACAATCGCGGCGAGATATTGGCTAGCTAACATGAGTCTGCTCCTCCTCCTGAGCCATCCTCCTCACCCGTTGTCAACCACGTGAAACAAAACAGGTGATGAGTCACATTTTCGTGGAGTTAAGGAAAAGGAACAATACCGACGATAGAGTAGCGGGCTATTAGGTCAGCCCTACGGTGGCATAGGGTGAAAACAGTTAAACAAAGCATTTGGCCAGTTTCAGTTTTCGGGCTCGGCTTCCTGATCTTGATTCTCGGATTGTCCGGCGTTGCGAGTATTCAGGAGACGCGGCGGATTCACGAGCAGATCCTGGCGGTAGAAGACAACTACCGGCACATCGAGCGGCTGGCGGAAGCGATCCGGTCGGATGTTTCGCGCGTGGCGGTGCTGCGGCGGGACCGGCAGATCGAGACGCGCAATGCGCCATCCTTTTACACGACCTTGCTGTCGGAGCTGCGCGGCAGAGTTCATGTGAATCTGGATCAGCTGCTGATTCTGCGGTCGGAGCAGGGTGGCAAGGCGTTCGACCGGTTGGAGAGTTCACTGCACACTTACCTGGATTCGGTGGAAGTGGAGTTCCACGACGGGCCGAAGGGCGCGGCCGACTTCAGCTTCGACACGTTAGGGCCGCAGAGGACGACGATTTTCGCGGTGACAGAGGAGCTGGAGAAGCTGAACGAGGACAATTTCGAATCGCGGCGGCGAGCGCTCAACCAGTCCGTGGAGAACTTGCAGAACGACATCTGGGAAACGATGTTGACGGCGCTGGTTTTGGGGTCGGTGATCGCGGCAGCGAGCATTTTCCGTATCTCATCGCTCGAGCGCGAGACGGCGGAGCAACAAACGGCGACCGAGCAGGCCGAGGAGCGGCTGCGATTGCTGTCGCAGCAGTTGGTTTCCTCCCAGGAGCAGGAGAGGAAGGCGCTGTCGCGCGAACTGCACGACGAAATTGGGCAGTTGCTGACGGCTCTGCGGATGGAGTTGGGAAGTCTGGAGCGGGCGCACACGACACCTGGAGGAGATCCGGCGCCGCATCTCGACCAAGCGAAAAAATTGGCCGAAAGCACGCTACGCACGACGCGGGATATTGCGATGGGGCTGCGTCCGGCGATGCTTGACTTGCTCGGGTTGGGCCCGGCGCTCGAATGGCAGACGCGGGAATTCACGCGGCGCTACGATACGCCGATTCAATTAGCGGTGGACGGCGATCTGAAGCATTTGTCGGACCGGCAGCGGACTTATTTGTATCGAATCGTGCAGGAAGGACTGACGAATTGCGCGCGGCATGCTAAGGCGAAGAGTATCCGGGTGCAGTTGCAGGAAGCGGATGGGAAGCTGGCGGTGGCAATTGAAGACGACGGCGTCGGATTCAAGCAGGAGGATGGCGTCGCCTATGGACTGGGATTGCTTGGGATCACCGAGCGGGTGCGGGAGCTGTGCGGACAGGTCTCGATCGATTCGAAGCTAGGAAAAGGGACGCGGATTGCGGTGGTGCTGCCGCTGAACGAGGAGCCCCAGGCGGTTACTGAATGATCCGCTTGCGGACCGCGTAGAGAACGATATCGGCCGTGCTGTGCAGATTGAGCTTCTGCATGAGGCGGCTGCGGTGCGTTTCCACAGTGTAGAGGCTGACGTTCAACAGCGTCGCGGCTTCTTTGTTCGATTTGCCTTCGGCCAGCAGTTGGAGCACTTCTTTTTCGCGGTCGGTGAGGAGATCGTAGGAGTCTTCCAGGCCCTCGCTCTGCATCTGGCGCATGTAATCTTCGAGCAGCGTTTGCGTGATGGTGGGGCTGAAAAAGAGCTTCTTGGCGGCCACGGCGCGGACGGCCTGGAGAAGGTCCGTCTCGGCGCAATCCTTTAATAAGTAGCCTTGGGCGCCAGCGGCGAGGGCGCGGACCAGGAAAGTCTCGTCGCAATGCATACTCAGCATGATGATTCCGACGTCGGGCGACTTCTTGACGATTTGGGAAGCTGCGTCGATTCCGTTCAGATGGGGCATGGTGATATCCATGACAACGACGTCGGGTGAGAATTGCTCGGTTAGGCGGACAGCTTCACGGCCGTCAGAGGCTTCGGCGACAACTTCAACGCTTGGATCGGTTTGCAGAAGAAAGCGGAGACCTTTTCGGACTACGCCGTGATCATCGGCCACGAGAACTTTGGTAACAGACATCGATTCCCTCTGGTCTCGCTATCGGCGTTTTCCTTTGGCGCCTGTAGGTTAGAACTCTTAGCCCGACTGGCGGAAGGGCCGGACTGAGGGAGGCGATCCAAATAATTTATCGCCCCCTTGCCAAATGCCAGTACTGTTGCTATTCTGTTTAAGGTTCTCCGGTGCTAATGTTGACCGGATGAGCTGTCCCCCAACGGAACCTCCCCGAGTTGGAAAATGAGCGGGGATGAGTATCGTCGAAGGGATTGAGATTTTGGGCTTGCCAAACCAATCCTGGTTTGATAGATTGGTGAATGGCGCTTTACGGCAGGTAGTCTGAAGCAGTTGGCCTCACACCCTGTCAGGTAGTTCTTAAAGTTCCCAAGAATTTCTGGTGAAAGCGAATACGGATGTAAGTATCGCTTGCGCCAAAACGGCTTTCGAGGCCGGTGATCGATGGGATCTTCGGGGTTCCGCAAGGGATTCTGATCGTTTCAGGCGGTCACGCAGATCTTTGACAATCTGGTTGGACGCAGAAGTAAAGTTCGTCAGTAACTTTGAGTCAAACCGGGGCGAAATTGGCTTGGCCTTGTAGTTCGAGGTCGAGTCAGTAGTCTCACAAGATCAAACGAGAGTTTGATCCCGGCTCAGAATCAACGCTGGCGGCGCGCTTAACACATGCAAGTCGCACGAGAAAGTGGAGCAATCCATGAGTAAAGTGGCGTACGGGTGAGTAACACGTGGATCATCTGCCCTTTAGTGGGGAATAACCCTGGGAAACCGGGGCTAATACCGCAT
>Ga0335078_10000810_pt1 | contig 47708 bp, 31 predicted proteins | sample Lox_Sample_32_FD_206711 | JGI IMG/M metagenome (GOLD analysis project Ga0335078, IMG submission 206711) | Soil microbial communities from Loxahatchee National Wildlife Refuge, Florida, United States - Lox_Sample_3.2 | ecosystem: Environmental > Terrestrial > Soil > Wetlands | place: USA... | reverse complement strand
GTGTTCTCCGAGGTCGCCAGCTCGATCAGCCAGTAGCGTTTTGGAGTAGAATGTGGATCGCAGCGCCCCACTCGTCTACTGGAGGCAAGATATGGCAGACGCTCTTCGCCGGCTTTGGTCAAACGATGAAGGCCAGGATATCGCCGAATACGCGGTATTGCTGGCGGTGATTTTGGTGCTGGTGGTGGGCACGGTACGGTTAATCGGCTCGAATGCCAACAACGTGTTTTCCACTACCGCCAGCTCCATCGCCCAGTAGGCACGCGTCAAGTGCCAGAGTAGAGGCCAGGCTGACAACACTGCGCGTTTGCGCCTTTTGAACCCCTGCACATCCGCCGTGGGCAATTGTCTCGTCTTCGGCAGAGTGATCGTTAGATGACCGTGGATGGAATACCCACCCCAACCTCAACCTGGGGATAGCCGCCTTGACGCCGGTGGATCAGCAGCTCACCGAAACATTCCAGCTTCAGGTGGGTTAATACAATAAAATTGTCCTGCACGCAATCGGCGGAGTGTGAGGAGGGGGACGCCTGTCGGTTGAAAAGGAGTTACCATGCGCGGCTTCGTTACGTGTTGCCTGTTCCCCCTGCTGCTTTCTGCTCTGGCCACTCCCCCCCAGAATCAATCGATGTTGCCACGCGGGCTGAGAGGGCGGATGACCTCCGCGGCGCCTGGGTCACGAGGCCGGCGAGCCGCCGCGAAAATGATTGCTGGAGCGACGGGAGATCAGTCGTTGTTTGTCAATCGTCTGCGCTTTTCCACTGGATCCGCGAATAACCCTGCGGTTGTTGTCACGGGCGACTTCAACGGGGACGGAATACCAGACTTGGCGACGCTGAGCGGTGAGTGCCCAATTGCGACGGACTGCTCCCAGCAAGCCGTGAGTGTGTTCATTGGCAAGGGTGACGGCACATTCGCGACTCACGTGGACTATGCGGTCGGCCCGTTGCCGGATGATCTCTCATTAGTTACCGGTGACTTTAACGGGGATGGCAAACAGGATTTGGCTTTGGCTGTGATTCAGTGTCCAAACTTCTGCGAAGGTGTCATCGCGGTGTTATTGGGAAACGGCGATGGAACATTTCAATCACCAGTCAACTCTAGCGCTGGAAGCAGTTCCCCGCCCTTCGCAATCGCCGTAGGAGACTTCAACGGGGACGGCAAGCTCGACCTCGCGGTGACCCAGTGTCCGAATGGCACAGACTGCGCCAATGGATCTGTAGGCGTGATGCTAGGAAAAGGTGACGGCACATTTCAAGCGGTGGTGGAGTATCAGGTTGGACGCGTCCCAGGTCCAGTCGCGGTCGGCGATTTCAATGGCGACGGCAAGCCCGACCTCCTCGTGGCGGAGTGTAATGACTCCGCTTGTTCCAGTGGGTTTGTAGACGTTCTGGTTGGAAATGGCGACGGCACCTTCCAGGCGGCAGTGCAGTCGAGCGGAGGAGGAGTCGACTCGGTCGCGACGGGGGACTTCAACAGCGATGGCAAGCTTGACCTGGTTGTAACCCAGTGTGGCGTGCCTATCTCTTATATGGGCTTCCCTGGCCAGTGTGTGCCTGGATCTCTAGGTGTGCTGTTGGGCAACGGGGATGGCACCTTCCAGGCGGAAGTTTCTTATGGAAATGGAAATTTCGGAACAAATGGCCCAGTCGCAGTCTCTGTAGGGGACGTGAACGGCGATGGCAAGCTTGACTTTGTAGAGGCAGACGAGGTTCAAGGCACGGCGAGTGTATTTCTGGGAGACGGTACGGGCAACTTTCGATTCGCCGGTAGTTATGGGATCGGAGGCACAGCCGCGTTAAGCACGTTTGAGTTCAACTCGCCGGTTTCAATGTTGCTGGCAGATCTCGACCGCGACGGCAGGTTGGATCTGGTGACGACAAATTATTGGGACTCCACTGTTAACGTGGCGTTCGGCGACGGCAGTGGAGCTTTCCAAACCTACAGGGACTATGGGGTAGTACTTGTTGATCAATTTCTCACCGGCCCTCTGGGCGTTCAGACTGGCGACTTCAACGGGGACGGCAAACTGGACCTCGCAGTTCCCGATTGTCTAATGTACGATAACTTTGGAGAGCCCATTTGCACCCAGGGGGGCGTGCATCTCCTATTGGGTAATGGCGATGGCACGTTTAAGACGCCTCTGGACTCAGCCGCCGGTACCAATAACCCCGTCTCAATCACCGTGGGCGACTTCGACGGCGACGGCAGGCTGGACGTGGCGGTGGCAGAGGATTGTAACAATTCACCTGGTCCGTGCTTTACCGGAACCATGGACATTGTTTTGGGCAATGGCGATGGCACCTTCTCCCAGAAATCGGAGTACGCCACCGCGCTCAACTTCGGGCCCATCGTAGTGGGGGACTATAACGGAGATGGGAAGCTGGACCTGGTAACGCAAAGCACCATTCAAACCAGATCAGCGTATGTCAACCAACTCGTCATGTTCCTGGGCAAGGGAGACGGCACGTTTCAAGCTCCGACGGTCTTGGCGTCAAGTGACTCTTCATTTCAAGTCGCCGCGCAAGCTGATCTCAACGGCGACGGCAAGGCGGACCTCATTCTCACCACCTGCGCGACGCCTTGTACCCATCAAGCTGTGGGCATACTGCTGGGGAATGGTGATGGCACCTTCCAGAAGGAGGTGGACTACGAGACAGCCGCTGAGGGCATGGTTGGCTCCGTCGTAGTAGCAGACTTCAATCAAGACGGCAAGCCGGATTTGGCGGTGGGTTTCTACACGAGCGGCGCATGCACTGGATCTCAGGGAGGGACTTGCGGCTTCGACATCCTACTGGGTAACGGCGATGGCTCATTTCAGGCCCCGGTGCACCATGTAACGCTATACGGCCCATGGTCGGTGGCGGCGGCAGACTTCAACGGCGACGGCAATCTCGATCTGGCGGCCACAATGATTGGAGCATCGCCCGACAATGAGGCAGACCCGGTAGTGAGCGTGTTCCTCGGTAACGGCGACGGCACCTTTCAAACCGCCCAGGGCTACGGAATAGGTTACCGTCCCACCTACATGGCGGTAGGCGACTTCAACGGTGATGGCAGGCCTGATCTGGCCGTCGAGGACAATGGCTTGAGCATCTTGCAGAACACTGTGCCCGGTGTTTTCCAGGACTTCTCAGTCTCGGCTTCCGCGCCCAAACCGGCCTCGATTGCTCCAGGTGACTCGGCGACTTCCACCGTGACCGTGGGATCGCTGACCGGCTTCAACAGTTCCGTCTCTCTGCAATGCTCGGTGTCACCAGCTTCTTCTGGCGCGCCAACCTGCTCCCTAGACCCGGCATCGGTCACTCCCGCTGCCAATGGTACGGCGACAGCGAAACTGACCATCGATGCGGGCTCCTCGGCTTCCCTGCTCCATCCCGCGCTTCCGCGTGAGTCGCGACCGCGGTTCGCTCTATGGCTGCCAATCGCCGGGCTGGCGCTGGTCGGCATGGCCAGGCGTCAATCGGGAAAGAAACGGAGCCTCGGAGTGCTGACAGGAATCCTTCTGGCCGGCGGGTTGGCGGTTCAGGTAGCTTGCGGAGGCGGCGGGAACAGCGGCGGAGGCTCTGGCGGATCATCCACACAGACGTTCATTGTTACTGTGTCTGGCACCTCGGGCTCAATCGTGCACAAGACGATCACGACTATCAGCGTGCAGTAGAGACTCGACGCAGAAGTGGCGGGCCAGTGTCGCTCTGCCAGCGTGAGGCGCGTCTACGGCGAATCGTGAGACACTTAATGGCGATCTGGCGGATCTTGCAGAATGATATCCGCTGATGATCGACCTGAAGCATAGAGCCCATGGCATCCCACGGTTACCCAACTTCATCATCTTCTGAGGAACACGAAGCCACCCGCCTCAAGCAAGCTGCCGAGCGGCACGCACAGAGTACGCAAGACGATCGCTACAGCCACCTAAACGTGGCCAACTTGCTTTCGTTCCAGCAGGTCGAAAGAGGCATCTTGCGAGCCTTCCGGCGCAGAGGTTGGACCGATTTCGCCCGGACGAAAGTCCTTGAAGTAGGCTGCGGCAGCGCCCGATGGTTGCGCGAGTTTATCAAGTGGGGAGCGCGGCCAGAAAACCTTTTTGGTGTGGATTTGATTGAAAAGAGAATTGCGTTTGGAAAGGAAATTTGTCCTGCGGCGGTTCACCTGGCGGTTGGTAATGCGGAGCGGTTGGAATTTGCCGATGCTACATTCGACGTGGTGATTCAATCCACCATGTTTACTTCCATTCTCGATCCCCGGATCAAACATGCCGTCGCCCGCGAGATTGTCCGGGTGCTAAAACCGCAGGGGTTGGTTGTCTGGTATGACTTTGTCTGGAACAGCCCGCGCAATCCCGATGTCCGGGGCATCGGCAAAAAGGAGATTCGCGACCTGTTTCCCGGCTATTCGATCGACTTGCAGCGGGTTACGCTTGCGCCACCCATCGGGCGTGCTCTGGCGCCGATATCGAGTGCGCTGTACGTGGCTGCCTCAAAACTGCCGTTCCTGCGAAGCCATTGCCTGGCATTTATCTCGAAGGCGGCAGCGTAGATCACAGCCAGTTTCTCACCGCGACCTACTTCACCACCAAAGTGAAATCAGTGCTGCGAGTCGCCTTGGCCGACCCTGAAGTGAAAGTGGCGCTCACCGTCAGCGTGTAAGTGCCCGCAGGAGTTCCACTGCTGCTAACACTTCCGCCACCTCCGCCGCATCCCGGCACGGTCATTCCAATCGCAAGTAACCCAGCGAAGCCCAAGAAGTAAAGCAACGATCGGCGCCCTCGTCGGTGGCGAGTTGCGCCGCCCGCCATAAGTACCATCCCCATCAGTCCCGACAGCACTCCCAATGCCACAAACCAGCTGCCCGACTGGCCACCCGGCGATCGCATGACGCCCATCGTAGCACCCGTCGTAACCACTGCGACACTCGCAGTTACTGAGTCCGGTCCCTCCAGCGTGAGGGGATTCGGTGTCACGGTGCATGTGGATTGAGCCGGCTCTCCGCTGCAACTGAAGGTGACGCTGCCGGAAAGGCCGGAGCTGACGGTGACGGAATAATTGGCTGCCTGTCCGGGTGTGACTGTCTGGGTAGTGGACGAGCCGGCACCCAGCGAGAAGTCCCGCACGACCTGGTTCAGCACGGGCGAGCTGCTGGAGCCGAAATCCGCATCTCCGCTGTAAGCCGCCGTGATGCTGTGATTGCCCACCACCAGCGCGCTGAGCGACAACGTAGCGACGCCACTGTTATTGAGAGTGGATTTGCCCAAACTCGTCGTCCCGTCCAAGAAATTGACGGTTCCCGTTAGCGTGCCCTTGCCCTGGGGCGTCACCGTGGCAGTGAGAGTGACAGTTTGACCGGTCACGGAGGGATTCGCCGAGGAGACCAGCGCCGTCGTCGTCGCTGGAACGTTAAGCAGCACGGCCACGCCGCCCGCACAGTCGCTGTCAGTACAAATGCTTACCACCACGTCGGGCTTGCCGTCACCATTCAAATCCGTGACAGCCACAGATTGGGGATTTGTCCCACCTGCTCCAAAAAGCACCGCCGTCTGGAAGGTTCCGTCGCCATTGCCCGGCAGCACGCTCACAAAGCCGGTCCCACCACAGGAAGAATTGCCAGAAGCACAGGTAAGGTCGGTGATCAGGTCCAGCTTACCGTCCCCGTTTACGTCCGCGACCGCTACGGAGCTGGCCAAATACCCGCCCGAGTCATAGGTCACGACCGCTTGCAGGGTCCCATCCCCCTTGCCCAGCAGCACACCTAGCGGAGCATCATTGAGAAGACCCAGCCCCTGCTCCGATTGGCAGGATTCAGTGTTGCACGAGTTTGCTACTAGCACGTCCAGTTTGCCGTCCCCGTTCACATCCACTGTGGCCAGGGAAAAGGATTCCCAGCCGCCGGTGTAGTAGGTCACGACTGGCTGGAAGGTCCCATCGCCATTGCCCAGAAGTACGCCCACCACACCTGTTATCCCCTCACAAAAGGGAGGATTGATTTCACACGCGTCGGCTACCACCAGGTCCAACTTTTCGTCTCCGCTTAAGTCCGCCACCACTACCGCAGAGGTGGTACCGTTGCCCGCGTCGTAGGTCACCGCCGGCTGGAAGGTTCCATCGCCGTTCCCCAGCAGCACGCCCACCGAGCCGTCCGTTGATTCGAAGACACAGCTTGGGAGCGTACAAATCTGGTTGCTCACCAGCAAATCCAACTTCCCGTCGCCGTCCACGTCCGCGACCGACACGGAAGTAGCGAAGATCCCACCGGAGTCGTAAGTCACCGCGGGCTGAAAAGTTCCATCACCATTACCCAGCAATACAGCCACCACGCCGTCACCGTTGCCGCTGCCACCGTTATTGGCCACCAGCAGGTCGAGCTTACCATCTCCGTTTGTGTCGGCAATTGCTAGCGAAGAGGTGGAGCTGGCACTGCCGAACGTCCCGCCCGAGCCGTAGATCACGACTGGTTGAAAGGTCCCATCGCCATTCCCCAGCAGCACCCCGACCGAGCCGTTGTTCGCGCTGCCGCATTCGCTGTCAGCGGGACACGTGTTCACCACCAGCAAGTCGGGCTTGTGATCTCCGTTTACGTCGGCTACCACGACCGCACTAGGAAGTTGTCCACCCGAGCTATAGGTTACAGCGGGCGCAAGCCCCACTCCCGGCAGCTGCGCATTTGCCTTGGCCATTCGAGTCCTGCGCTGCGTTGAAGCCGCTCCCGAAATACAGAAAAGCAGCACTAACAGCAGGCCTGCGCCAATAAGCTTTGTGAAAGTCTCCGCGATCAGTAACGAGGCGCGCGAGCAATCACTCCGAGAAGTGGCCATTCCGGAACCTCACTGACTTTCAAATCCCTATGGTGACGCTAACCCCGGTGGCACGTTCGTTACTGTGATGGAAATCACAATTCCGAGGCCAAGCGGACGATTAGATATCGCAACCGCATGGATGGGTGATTTGGGCTGAGCTCGCCTTCAGTGTATTCGCGATTTCCGTTCCCTGGCCCCAGATACAGCTCAATACATTTCCTTGTCCACGGATATTCATCCGCAATGCTGCGGTAAAGCTCTTTGCTTTGCGGTGTGTGCAACAGCGCCCACCACCCCAGCAACAATGCGCCGGACGCTTGATACGGACCGTAGCCATTGTTGGCGCCAAGCTCACCGTAACCCCAGCGGTAAACGCCATTTCTGCCATCCATGTAATTGTTTGTCCGGTAGCAGGGAAAGTCGGCCGAAGGGGGAACCACGACCCTGGCGAAGAACTGTTTGGAGAGTCCTTCCCGCAATTCCGAATAAAAAATATTCTCCGGACTGCCCTGGCCATACGCGTTCATCAGACTGGTCATCCATACCGGAAACCGGATAGAGTGCGAACTGTCCCAGGCAATGTCTGCTACTGGGGCCGGCCTCATGTCCGCCGTAGGATGGTCGATGCCCGCATACTTGAAGTCCGGGTGGTCCCTCCACACCCCTGGTTGCAGGAGCCAGCCCCCGAAGGAAGTATGAGTGATTTCGTGCCGGCAAACTCGATCTGCCGCTTCGAGCATGTCGTTCAGCACGGAACGCCAGGCTTGTTGTTGTTCGGGATTGCCATACGTCCTCAGGTCAGCCGCGATCCCCCACAGAAAAAACTCATCGTCCAGGATGGCGCGGGAGTGGCTCTTGGTAACACGTTTGGTATTGAGCTTCCACAGTACACGCTCCCGCATTCCGTGGAAGGGAGCATGTTCATACCCGCCGGAAGGCTGCTCCATCCAAATATCGTAAATCTGTGAATACAAGAAGTTGGGCAATGCTGGAGGAATGAGGTCGGAGTGGCCCGAGCGCTGCGCCAGCACAATGAACTCGCTGGCCAAATAGAGATATTGCAACCGTGAGAGCACCACGTCGGGGAGCTCACCTGTGGAATGCATCAGCCGCTGAAAATGTTCAGAAAAGCCTTTCTCCCACCCCAGATCATTGCGACGAAAGGCGGCGTGCAACGGCACCATGAGCATACCTCCGGCGTTGTAGGCCTCGGCGGACGTATGCACGGTACGCGCAAGGATAGGATCAATATTGGCCGTCCACAGATCGTGGAGATCGTCTGAGGGCTTGGCGGCAGTCGAGGGTTTCGAGGCGCTCGGCATTACTTGCGCAGAAGCTACGGCCAGGGCTACGGTGAGGGAAACCCCCAACGCGAGAAGAAGAGGCGTTTGCCGCAACAACTGGGAAACTCTCATACGTTGATCCTTTATCGAGTAGAGCCGTCGACTTCGACGGGCTAAGGCTTGACCTCGTCTTCCCAAGTGTCCCGCCAGTGGCTAAAGACCGTGTTGCCGGTCACGTGAAAAAGTGCGTTGGTAAGAGCAATGTGATGCACGTGGTAAGAAAGGACTGGCTTCGGATCCTGGTGAGCAATCACGTGCCGCAAGTCGTATGCCGTGAAACCTCCAATGTCGTAGTAGGGGAGCAAATGGGTAGCGGTAGTCCAGCCTTCCTGAAAAGCAACCTGGGCTTGTTGATTGCCCACGGTCTTACCCCAGTCGTATAAACCCATCAAGGCGTACAGAAATCCGTTGAGAATCGTGCAGTCAGGATGACAGGTTATCTCTTCGAACGTCGTTTGGTCGCTGAGACTGAAATCCAGATCCGCCAGATTTCCTCGTGTCCCTCCGTTCTCGGTCGGAATCAGCATGAACGCCAAGGCGGAGTTCCCCGCGTTGACATATTTCTGATCCTTGGTGAGAGCCCAGGCGCGAGCAAATACGCTCAGCGCTTGTCCCTGTGCCAATCCACTCACCCATCCCGGTTGCAGGTCATTCCCGTTGAACTTCCATTCGATGGAGTAACGCATTGCACCATGAGCATCCATCAAAGAAATCAGATGATCGGCCGTCTGCAAGAAGTGGGTTGAGTCTTGTTTCCCGTACAAGAACAGTGCGTATTGGTTCAGTGCATATTGGGCGGTGGTCACAGGATTGTAATAGAGGATCTTTTCCGGTGACTGGCTGTCGACGCTTAGTGGGAAACCGTCTTTGTCAAAGGTGTAGGAACTCCAGTCGACTACTTGGCTGTTGAAGTAATTCCCGTTCGGGCTATAGTCCTCCAATTCCGAGAAGTAGTTGAACCCGTCCGCCAGGTACATCGCCCTTTCCTGCGCAGCCAGTGCCTGCCATTGGGGCGTGTAAGCGGGCCAGTGGTCGCGGATCTGAGGTTGGTCGCCACCACACCCGACAGTCCCCAGGAATGTTCCATGTAGCACCGGTGGCTGGCACTGGGGCGTGTAAGCGGGCCAATGGTGGGAGATCTGAGGTTGGTCGCCACCACACCCGACAGTCCCCAGGAATGCCGCAAGTAGAACCACTACCAGGAACTGTCTTCGGCTGCCAGCACTCGCGCCCACAGAGGGCGATGCGGTCTTGCCGAACTTCACTCCATCAATGCCCATTCCGTCTCCTTGCTGAGCAATTCAAACGTGGGTGGGGGATTATTGCGATTGGCAGATTCCATTGAAAGCAGCCTCCGCGCGGGCCCACGCCAAAAGAAAGTAACCGACCGGATCTCCCTCGGGAGCCGTCCCGTTGGCGAGTAGATTCGCCCAATTCGGCGCTACAAACGATGGATCAGCTATCGGCGCATAAAGAAACCCGACCCCTTCGAACAAATCCGTAGCGGGGTCGGGTTGGTCACCAGAATTAGACTTGGCTGTCGGATAGTTCGCTCGCAGCAGAGAGTCACCGAGTGGCGTACTTAGCCGGATGTATTCTCGGAAGGTTGCACTGTGGGCGTCATACAGCGAGTCTGGCAGTCCGACTTGCGATGAGAGACTATAGGTCTTCGCCGTTTGGAAAAGGTCCGACAAATAAACCGTATCGCTCGTATATTCTGGCACGGATGGATCATAAGTGAGCGAATCCCAGATAGTTCCCGGCGGTGCCTGGCTCCGGGATGACCAAGAGCGGATGTCTGGCCAATTCTTCAGTAGAATCCAGCCTTGAGAGTTGATCTGCCAATTCTGGGAGACTTGGTGGGTCATTAGTCCTGTGGCATAGGCCAATTGCTTAGGGTCAGAGGTGAGTTCGTAAAGCAAGAGCCGGAGATTGGCCTCGGCGAAGACGTAGTCGGGCTGGACCACAGTACCAGCTTCGCTGCTCGCCATCCATTGGGCATTCTGAAGCGTCAAGCCGCCACTCCCGTCGGGTGCGAACTCGTCTACATATTCAGAAGCAATTGACAGAATCTGTTCCTCCCAAGTGCTGGCCGTTCCCGGGTCGATCAAGCTAGGATTGGCCTTGGCTAGGAGCAGGAAGTTCGCAAACGGGTTGAGAATGCCGCCGGTCTGTTCAGCGTGCCAGATGGTCTGAAGCGGATTATCAATCTCGTAGCTGCCCACGGCGGGAAGCCCCAACCCGGTTGCCTTTAGTCGGGCCGGCGTCTGCCCGTAGATCAGGGGCTGGGCCGCGATGGAGTTTAAGTCAGCCGTGGTTCTGACCGTGTAACTTGGCAAGGTCACTCCGGCACGAATCCACGCCAACAACAGACTGCCGTCTGGTTGCGCACTAATCTGGACGAAAATCGGGCCGCGATTGTCCCTGGGGTAAAGGCTCTGGGCGTAGAAGGAAACCTTGCCGTCCGCGGTGGGAACCGCCGCCGATTGACCAAAGGTCGCCATGTGGGTAGGCCAGCCATGGACCGTGACCGTTGGACGAGTCGCCGTCTGGCCGGGAGCGCTCGGATCGGACACGTCGAGCAGGGTCATGGGTGTGACCATATTCAGGACCCACGTCCCCGAGTCCTTAAAGGCATCGGCGTATTTTGTATTTCCCGTCGCCTGATACGCGGTCACCAGCGACTCAAGATACCAGCGCGTATTCCACACCACCCCGCCTCCCAGGTTCGAACTGGGATGTTTCGTGTTCTCGTCCAAGAATGACGCGGTCATCTGGTCATAGTGTGCAAGGGCGGTTGCCGGACCCGTGGTGGGGCACTCCAGCGGTCCCACCGACGTACAGCCTGTCATCATACAGATCACCCCAACTATGGCCGCAAACTGGAAGTTCCTCGACATGCATGCTCCTTGAACCGGCAAATCAATGATTAGCGTCCCATGGACCGCAGCTTTCGAATGCGAAACCGCCTCTCCGTTTGAGCTCAAGAGTTCCAAACCCGTGGTTCGCACCGCTGCACCCGCCTATTAAGTTATGAGTAGCTTGTAGAAATAAGACAACCACGTGGACCCGAGCACTTGCGTCAACCCCAGAAAAACCACACCCATGACCAATTCAACTAACACTACGCTAAGTGGGCCCGCCTGCACTCCCAGCCGCCGGTGCACAAAATACGCAACCATCCCGAGCACAATGGCTGACAGCGTAGGAAGCATACATTCTCGCCAGGGGATGCGGAGGTTCAGAAGCTTGCCAGCAACTGAACTGGTACGCCAGGCGAGCACCGCATTGGCGACCATTAGGGAACCAGCAATCGAGTGCAGGAGAAGGCTCCGCGGCGCGAGCCCAACCGCTAGACCCGAAAGCGCTAAGAATACTGCCAGGGCCACATAGCCGTTGTGCGCGTTGTAAGCAATGACGCTGACCGCGTCAATGGCACTGCGCAAGGCCACGAAGAAGAGGTAAAACGGAATGCTGAGTAATGTGATTTGGATGACTGCGATGCCCGTGAGATATTCCTTGCCCACCCACACCCGTATCAACACATCGGCAAACACCACCAACTGAAGACTGACAAAAACCGACAGCTCGATAATTCCTGCCAGGAATTTCTCCAGACGAAGGCGTACGTCCTCCATTTGATTACGCGCGATCATCATGGTGATCTTGGAAAGGAGAACGGTACCGCAGGGGGCAACGCTCACCGACACGGCCATAAGCAATCCCAAACCCAGGAGCAAGCGAGACACTTCCGAGAGCGGCACGTAGTGGGCGGCGATAACCGGGCCAAGGGCAAAGAGCGCGCTCCCCGCGAATTCTCCGGGAACTCGTGCGCTTCCGTAGCTCAATAGTTCTCGCACTCGAGGGAGTAGCCTCGGCAGCTTTATGCTGGAGAACTCTCGACTGAGAGGCAACAGCAGCAGGAGTGAGAAAGCAAGCATCGTCGCCCCATTCACCGAAATGATGTACGCAATCGGCCGCGACCGATAAAGCGACGCCACGGAGACGACAGGTACCGCTGCAATATTCACCACCTGCAAAGCGTTGGCCCAATGCATCGCGAGGCGTCCGCGATAGAAACCATACACCCCTGCGTGCGCTGATAGTCCGAGCAGCAACCAAACCAGTGGAGAAATGAGATCAGACGCTTGTACGCTGCCGAACAGCCATCGAGCAAATATTGTTCTTCCCAGAACGAGCAATGTTCCTGCCGCACTGGCAATGCCGAGTAGGGTCAGTAAAGCGCCTGCTAAGTAGCCCAACTGGTCTGCAGTCTTCTGGCCAACCGACTTCGCCACGTAGCGTGGCAGAGCAACACCGAGCCCCAATTGCACTCCGGAACTGATCCAGGTGGCCACCCGGCGCACCAGCAGGTATGCTCCCACCGCCACCGCACCCATCCATCGCCCAACAAGAGAGACGACCACCAACCCGGCGACTAGAACCATCACCCCGGCAAGGGTGGTCAGACCCACATCCCAGAGAAAGGGATGGACTCTAGGTCGCGGGCGTATCACCTCCGGGATTTCAACCGGTTGCGTCGGCATTCTCAGGAAACTCATTGACGGTCCCTAACGTCCTCAGGTCGACCTCTCGGAGCGTCGACGATATATCCCTTGGCACGGCACGTTCACTGGCGTTATATCCCTGCTCTTTCGTGCGGCATACAAAAAAATGATCCGCGCACTGACCCCAACGGAGTTGGCAAACCGGTCGATGGTCTTACTCTCGTCATCCCAGAAAAAAGAAAGCGGAGTCATCCCCGACTCGTGGTACCGCTGCTCCAACCCCAGCCTTCCCAGAACACTTTGCAGCGCATATTCAAATGGGGTAACGATCAATCCATGCTCTAGGGACGAGAATTGATTGTGCTCATAGAATTCCTTAAAGAAGACCGGGTTGAAGTTAACAAAACCATGGTTGTACCACGACAACGGGGCGAGGTGCAGCACAACGCCTCCGGGCTGGAGCAGATCCACGATGTTCTTGAAGACCTGCGGAAGATCGAATATGTGCTCCGAGGTTCCAATGTCAACTACAACCCCGGCCTGGCCCCGAAGTTGCGCACTGATCGGTTGGGCGAAATCGCAGGTGATTGCGGCTTTCCCGTTCAGATCGATGTCGTAGTAGTCCTGAAGTCCCAACATTGCCAGGACGGTCTGAAAAGAAACCATTCGCGGGTTTTCGTGGCTGGGAATAATAGGTACGTTGGGGTTGCGCAGCAGTCCGGCATGGCGCAGCCTACGCAATGCGTATTCGGGAGTCAGTGACGTGATCTGGTCGCCGAGACTGTAGACAGGTCCCGTTGCGCTGTGCTTAACCAGCGTCCGCGCCACGGGAATCAACCATTCTTTTGCCAGTGACACCTGTAAGTCCTACCGGATCGGAAATTGACCGCCTTCATGCCTGTCCGTGACAATTTGCCCAGTTGAATCGAAGGGAGTGGGTTGTGCCCAACGAAGTGGGCATACCCTGCCAACTACCCGGCAGGCTTGGCTGGCGAAGCCAGAGCCTGGCGCTGTAAGAGGCGACACTTGGGCAATGGAGATGTAATACCGCCGCTCTCTCACTCCGCAAGTTTGGATGCCAGGATCACCAGTAAATGATCGACGCGCATGGCGGAAGAGTTGGGATCAAGGTCCTTGTCGGTGTATGGCCTTCCGCCTGTATTCGGCCCCAAATATAACTCAATACACTGCTTCGGCCACGGGAACTGGTTAGCAAGGTTGCGATACAGATCCGTGCTCTGGCTGGTGCGTAAGAACGCCCACCACCCAAACAATAGGGAGCCAGAGACCTGGTAGGGACCGTACCCATTATCTGCTCCCAAGCTGCCGTACCCCCACCGGTAGACACCGTTCCTCCCATCCATGAAGTTGTTCATTCGATAACAGGGAAACTCCTGGGATGGTGGAACCAGAATCTTCGCGAAGAACTGCCTGGCCAAACCCTCTCGTAGATCCATGTAATAGTCGCGGTCTCTGCTCTCCGACGGAAATCCGCCGATCATGCTTGAGATCCAGAGAGGCAAACGGAAAGAGTGAGAACTGTCCCAGGCTATGTCTGAAACCGGGGCCGGTCGTAGGCCGTGCTGAGGGCGCGGATTGCCGGCATATTGGAAGTCTGGATGGTCCGCCCAGGCGCCTGGCTGCAACAACCAACCGCCGGAGGGGGTGCGCGTAATTTCTCGTCGGTAGACAGTATTTGCAGTTGAGAGAATGTCATCCAGGGTGGACTTCCAGGCCGCTTGCTGATCGGAAGTACCGCCATACGCTCTCAGATCGGCTGCAATTGCAAATTCGAACAGCTCATCATCGAGAATCGCCCGGTAATAGCTCTTCCCCAGATTGCGGCTATTGAGTTTGAACAGAACACGGCCGCGCATCCCGGTAAAAGGTGGGTGCGCATATTGTGCCGCGGACCTCTCGTACCAAATCGCGCGCACCTCCCCATATACAAACTCGGGTAGTCCCGCAGGAATAAGCTGTTGACGATCGAAAGATTTGGCCAGGGCGAGAAACCGGCTGGCCACGTATAGATACTGCAGACGCGAGAGGGTCACGTCAGTCAGATCCGGGGCTGTCAACACCCGCCGAAAATGGTCCGAAAATTTCTTTTCCCACTCCTCGTCATTTACGTGAAAGGCCGCGTGCAGGGGCACCATCAACAGTTCCCCGGCATAATAAGCTTGCGAGGAGGATTGCAGGGGACCCTGCAGTGCGGGGTCTACAACCGAAATCCAGAGCTGATGGGCGACATCAGGCGTCTTTGCGGAACTGGGCGGAACGCTGTTCGGAGTCTGAGCCGCAGCAACCGTCGCGAAAGCGGCCAGCAAGAAGATAAGAGAGCCCCGAAGAGGCGGTCTTGAGCCAGATCGATAGATCGTCATGGTCGGAGTCTATTTCGTGGGTCGAGATAAATCAAGAACTGGATTTTCGCGTGGCCGGCTGTCATGACAGTAGGGCTCCCTACCCAACCGGCAGATCAGCGCTGCAACCCCAACCAACGTCACACGAATGATGATCCTTATCAACCTGCAGCTCGTGCCTTGCGCTATTGCACCACCAACTTGAGCGTAACCGATTGGTTCGCGCTGTCCATCGTGGCAGTGACTATCAAGCTATAAGTGCCGGCGGGTGTGCCGCTCCCTAAGCCGCCACTTCCGCTGCTGCCACTGCCCCCGCACGATGCAAGGAAGAAAATCAACAGGATTGGCAACCAGACCAGGTGCCGCAAAGCCGAGCCGATGGTGTTGTGACCTCGAAAAAGACGGGTAGGGAGGCGGGAGATCCCGGATTGGTGACAGTAACCTGGGCGCTTCCCGCGGCGGCAATATCAGAAGCCAGAATGGACGCCGTCAACTGCGAACCACTCACGAATGTCGTGGTCCGCGGACTGCCGTTCCATTTGACCGTGGCTCCGGGAACGAAATTGGAGCCGTTGACGGCGAGGACGAACCCGTTTCCTCCGGGGACGGCGGCCGAGGGCACCAGCGGCTGGCTAATGAATGGAACCGAATTTTGCGCCCGCGCCAGGGCAGCGAGCATGAGGCATATGCCCACTAGCCGGACGGACTTCATAACAACCTCCGTCACTGCACGATCAGCTTGAGCGCGATGGACTGCTGCGTGTTCCCCACGCTCGCCTTCACCGTGATTGCGTAAGTGCCAGCGGGTGTACCGCTCGAACCTGATCCACCACCACCGCCGCCACAGGAAGTAATGAAAAGAACCAGCAGAATTGGCAACCAGGTTAAGCATCGAGAGTTCCAGTTGCGGTGGCCTCGGCTGCCCGGAAGAACCAACAGCCCTGTCAGCGTCATTGCCCAGAACCAAGGGGACGACCGCTGCGCGGGAACCAGGGCTCCGCTCAACCGGGCGGTGGTGGTCACGGAAACCTTGAAAGTTGAAGCCGTACCCGCATCGACTGGTACGCTAGCTGGCACAGAGCAAGCAGCACCAGTTGGCGCACCGGTGCAGGCGAGTGTCGCAGTTCCACTCAGTCCGCCACCACCGATGGAGAGGGTGTAATTAGCGGTCGAACCTGCCGAAACTGTAGCGGACGAAGAACCGCCCGCGGGCAATCCCAAACCAATTCCCGCAGCCACCCCTTTGCCGCTCAGTGTAACCATCGCCGGAGTATGGACATCATCGCTGTTGATGACCAACTGATCCGGCCCAATCGCTCCCGCACGGCTGGGAGTGAAGCTCACAGTGACTGTACAGATCGCGCCCGCGGCTAACGTGCTGGGGTTGACCGGGCAGTTGTTGCTTTGCGAAAAACCATCGTTAGAACCCTGGTTGATCAAAAGGCTGGCGAAAGTCAGAGGGCCACTTCCGCTGTTGGTAATCGCAAACTGTTGCGATTGTGTGGTCCCCACTGCCTGAGTGGGGAATGCGAGGGTGTTGGTTGACAGCGAGACCACACCGTTTCCGGTCGCGAAACCGCTGAGAGTAACCTGTTGGGGACTAGTCACATCGTCATCCATGATCATCAGGTTTGCGGTTCTGGTAAGCGTGTGCTGCGGCGTAAAGCTGAGTTGAATGCTGCACTGCCGACCTCCGGCGAGCGGTCCTACGCAAAGGTTCGAAGCCGTAAAATCGGTCGTCGTCGTGGTGATGCCACTGATCTGAACGGCGTCGGTCCCCATGTTCATCAGCAAGATCGGTGAACCCGGGACATTGCCACCAACCGGGGAAGTTCCAAAATTTTGTGCGTACTCAGGTACGAAGACCAGCGCCTTACCAGTCCCGGTGTTGAATTTCGCCACGAATCCAGTCACAGGTATTGCCTCGCTGTGGTCGGGGCAGTTGCTGCCATTCGCACCTAGGGGGCATATGTTCTGCCGTGCACGGTATACAGGAAAATTCGATGAACCGGTCGTCCCCACCAGAAAGAAATCTCCGGTATTGCCCACTGCCATCCCCGCTGGAGTGTCAAAGTAATCGCCCGCGAAGTAGGTTGAGAACAGCAGGTTTTGACCGGTGGGGTCGAACTCCGACAAGAACATGCCGGCGCCAGAAAATGTGCTTTGCAGAGGAGAAACCAAGGGGACACTACTTGCTTCACTCCCGCTCAGAGTGCCCGCAAAGAAAACGTCACCCGTGCTGTCCACCGCAAGCGCGCCCCCGGCGGCGCCAGTTCCGAAGTAGGTAGAAAACATCAAGGCGGTTGCGTTGGCGTTCAGCTTGGCTACAAACGAATTGGTCGTGCCTCCGAGATACGTCTGGAACGGACTTTGCAGCGGGAAATCTGTTGAAGCTGTCACCCCTGTGAGATAGGAGTCTCCCGAGGTATCCAAGCCGATGGCGGCGCCGTCATCACTACCAGTGCCTCCTAGAAACGTTGAATAAACGATGATGCCCGAGGGGTCCAGCTTGGTAACAAACGCGTCAGGACAGGGGGCCGAACCGCAAGTGCCCACACTCAAACTGGGCTGCACCACACCCGCCGTGTGCGGAAAATCGCCCGAGGCCGTGGCACCCGTGATATATGCATTCCCGCTGCCATCAGCCGCAATGGCTGCGGCCGAGTCATCAAACGAGCCACCCAGATACGTAGCATAGGCCAGCGAACCCGTCGCGCTCACTTTCTCTACGAACGCGTCCGACCCTCCGCCACCGTAGGTTGGTTGGGCAGCGGAACCAGTGACCGGAAAATCGGTGGATGTCGTAGTGCCGGAAACATAGGCATTGCTCTGCGCATCCACGGCGATGGCAGTCCCGGAGTCACTCCCACTACCACCTAGATACGATGAATAAAGCAGAGCATTGCCGGTGGCATTCAATTCGGCGACGAATGCGCTGCACGGAGACAGATTAATGAAAGGTCCTGCTATGCAGTGGCTCTTGTCGTTGTTTCTTGACTGAAACGGCTTCACCAAGGGGAAATCGGTCGACAGCGCAGTTCCGGTTATGTAGGCGTGGCCCGCTGCATCCACGGCTATGCCGGAAGCGATATCCGCATCACTGCCGCCGATGAACGTCGAGTAGATTAGCGCGCTTCCATCTGCCTTGAGCTTGGCCACGAAGGCCGCCGGAAAATCAGCAGACGCAGGTTTCTGGGTCTGATAGGCTCCCGCCGTAACCGGGAAATCCGGAGATGCGGCGGCTCCTGCCAGGTAAATATTGCCTGCCGAATCGGCAGCCACTCCGGCAGGACCGTCAGAGAAATCGATGTTGAAGCCACCGGATCCACCCAGGTAGGTGGAGTAGACCAGCACCGGGTCAATTACCAAGGCTCGCTTGTGATCGTAAGCACCAAGCGCAAACCTAACCTCGTTGTTGCGATCGACGACCGTACGTACGGCGACTTCTCTCCGCACACCGTTGACAGTCTGATAAGCCCGGGGTTGATGTTGTCGAATCTGCGTGCCGTTCCGCTCGATTACAAGATCGCCGTTGGCCTCCGACCGTACCCACGCCGCGCCTTCAAACCTAAGCCGAATCCGTGCGACCTCCGCACCCGGTGCAAGGCCAAAGTCATACTCCAGTTGACCTCCCGTCCCGTGAAAACACACATTGATTCCCGGATACAGCTCGGCATACCGCACCATAGCGTAAGTGGGTATCTGAGTGAGCCATTTTGATGAGTCACTGCCGATGAGGTAGTTGATCGTCCCTGGCAGTTTGTCCAGAGCGGTGATTTGTGGGGTGGGATGTGCGTGCAGGAAGCGAAGCACAAACGGCGCGGGATCCTTGCCTGAACCCAGCGTCACTTTTTGCGGACTGAAGTAGATGGTCGGCCCTAAACCACGCGAAAGAAACTTTACCGGCGCATTCGCCTGCCCCTGATTCGGTTCAAAACCCAGAGGCAACTTGCCATACTCAGCAGCGAGCCGTCTTACAGCATTATTGTGGGTGACAGTCGCCGATTGGGCCAATGCGAAACCAACAAAGAGAACGACCGAAAACGACGAGCAACCTCGACGCGTCCGGCGAGAAATGGTAAATGACATGGCTCACGTCCTAGATCCTGTGTCACCCCATCAAGTTCATGTAACCCGATGCAGATGGAAAAGTTGCATCGGCCTAAGGATACTCTTAGCATCCCACTCCTGCTGGTGTCCTATCTGCGGCTCCTCCGCCGTCATCACGAATCCTGCTCCAAGCAGGTTCTCCAATCAAATCGCTCTGCTCCTTCCAAGCGATCCAAAAGATTCTCATAGAGGTTGCCGTACGCGGGATCCAGCAGAGTCGTGTTATGCCAGAGGAGTGTGAAGACTCCGCCTACCATGCGACAGGCTTTCAGGCATTCTTCTATTAGAGGCAAGCTGGCTTGAGGGGTAAGCCCCATGTAGCCGATGGGTGTGCTGTCCATCACAACTAATGGAATCTCAAGCAAGCGAGCTTCACGGTTCGCTGCCATCAGCCATGGCCTATATGGGATACAAGTCCCTGCTCGAAACCCAAGCGCATCGGCAAACCCCACCGTACTGTCGTAGGCCAGGCCACATGCTTCCCAGTCGAGCCAGGTTTCCTGGCACCATCGAAGGTAATGCTGACGCCCGCCGAGAGGTTGGTTCGGAATCGCCTCCTTCAACAACTGCACCTCCGCTGCCAGGCGCTCGCTGCACTTGAAGGTTTCATAACCGGGGTGTACTCCATTCTCGATTCCATGTTCAGACAACCAGGTGATGACTCGATGTATTTTGGGATGTCGTGGATCGTATCCGCTGTCGTAGCGTCCCGATGAACTCGCTTTCCAATAAAAAGCCGAGTCCAGCCCTCTCCCTGAAGACAAGTCCGCAATCCACAGAACCATTTCCAGATAGCTTGGATTCTTGCTGGTAAATGCCGCAACCACATCCCGAAGAACCGCAACCGGGTCATGGCGCTTTACGGCGTGGCCAACCGTTTCTCTCCATGACCAGGGGATTCCCACTAGGTCGACATCATGGCTTAGTTTCGCACGGAGTTTTCGGGGTATGGGCCTCCAGCGGGGCAACAGACAACTCAACGCTTGCTCCAGAGCCAGTCCGTACTCGTCAACGATGGGGCGAGTCAGGAAACCATGCTTGGAAGCAAGACTCTGCTTGCTGGCAAAGCGCCCATGTAAATCGCGCTCTGAAGTCTGATCCTCCTCAAAGCGTGACAGGGTCAGAATGGCTGAAAGAGGGAGGTCGACGGAACACTGAACGCAATCGTCCGCCACTTGCTGAAAGAGGGGGAAACCGGAAGGTAGGTCTGTTTCGGAAAATGGTACGACAAACTGCGAGATCGGTGGGCTTTGGGAGCCAGCCGAAGGATGCATCCATCCCGCACGCAGCACGTAAAACTGTGCCGTTCGCAGGTCCTCCCAGGTGGGGAACCTGGCATGCGGAAAGCGCAGCAGTTTCCGGCCGCCGGGCCCAAGGCGTACCGTCGTATACTTGCCTTCAAAATCGACAACCCAGGAGTGGTAGAGGTCACCGGTTACGCCGGCGCGGCGAAATAATTCCTGAACCGCATAAGTTCTGGCCTCTCGTGTAATCCCTCCAAGCGTCGGGAGTAAAGTAGTCATCTTCGCTATGCGAACTTGGGTGGAGGAACCCCGCCGATCACTCTGCCGGGGGATTGACGGCAGGACCGTAGGCAGCAACTCCAGGGAAGATCAAGCACCTTCCGTGACAAGAAAGGCCATGCGTTTGATCTGCGATAGGAAAAGGCGAGCGTCTCTGGTCTTGCACGCTTTGATCATTTGGCTGTAGGGCTGGTAGATTCTCGAAACCGGTTGAATTTGGATCCGCCGTGGCGAAGTCAGCAGACTACGGCGCAGATCGTGCTCAGTTGCGGCGACAGCCTCGAATTCGTTAACGACTGCCTGAAGTTCGGGAGCGCAATGAGCGTCGCAGCCTGCCAATCCGGGCTTGTTGAGTGTGCGCGACAGTTCTTCGGCTTTTGCGTTCTCCTCGGACGAGCAGCGGGCGTTGAACGTCTCAATCAGGTCTACTTTCGCGAGCAGTTCATCGTCGAGCTTGTGGCCTTTGTAAGGGTGGGGCAGCAGGACCAGGCCGCCTTGCTTGTGAATCTCGTCCATTACCTCGCCCGACTGCCGCGCGGTGATCTCGGCTTTCAAAAACAACCCAATAACGTCTCCCTTTTCGGTCTTGTATTCCGCGGCAATCACCGTGAAGCGAGGGTTCCCTTGGGCAAGGCGATGGACTTCGGCCGAGCCCAGGATGGTGTTGTGATCGGTAACAATCAGCACATCCGCCCCGCTGCGGCGCGCGCGCGCGAGTATCTTATGCGGGGAAAGCCATGAGTCGAAGGAGAATCTGGTGTGAATGTGAGCGAGACAACGCAGCGCCATAGTCTTCAGTTCTCGCCAATCCGGCGCCACAGGGAAAGGCATGCAGCTTGCGCTTCTCTCCAGTTCGGGCCTAGATCGTTGAGGCGGATGTTGGACTTGACGCGGGGATTCAAACAGTCCGCCAGCACCGCTGGCAGTGAGGCCGGCCGACTCCAGCAATGTTGCAATTCTCCCGAGAAAGGCCAGTGGAAGCGTCGGCCTCGTTCATAGTGTTCCCCATACTCGATTTGCCGGCCTTCCGCCATTTGACAGATGTAGTACGGGAAATCCACACCGCACGCAATCGCCAGATCGAGAGAGCCCCAAAACTTGGGGTTGATCTCCAGGAGTCGGTAATCGTGGTGGTTGGTGTCGTACCTGAACTCCACCATGGCCACGCCATGCCATTGCAATCGGTCAAGCAAACGAAGCCCGTATTCCTTCAATTTGGCGTCATAAAAACTCTCGGCACAACAACTGGCGCCGCCGCTCGGAGGATTCTCCCGTACACGCCGATGCATGAAGATCCGTTTGCAGACACCATCCTGATACAAGGCGAAGAAGCCACAGCCATACCCGGGAACAAATTCCTGAATCATAGGCAGACTGCCGCCGGGTCGCGACTCGATCCATTGGCGGCAAATCGAAACTAGCTGTTCCGCATGGTGCGCGTACCGGACCGTGACCCCCGGCGATTCGCAAGTGGCTTTCACCACCACCGGGTAACCCGACTCGGGCTGATAGCGCTCCACGTCGTCCAAGGTTGCCGGGTAGTAGGCGGCCGGAACTGGAATCTTCAGAGTAGACGCCAACTCTTGGATACGCTGCTTGCTGGCGGCAAACCGGACTCTTTCATCGTCGACGAGTTCCACGCGGCTGAAGCGCCTCAGATCAGGCTCTTGCACAGCCATGGCCAGGGTCGCAGCGTAGGAGACGGGAAGAACTAAATCGAAGTGTCTTTCACTTACCAGTTGCAGGACCCTGGAGGAAAAGCCGATTGGATCCTGGTCTGGTAAAGGGGCCATTTCAGCCTGGGTGCAATAGCGGGAATAGAGCGCCAGATCGCAGGAGGAACTGCCGATCAGAGTAACGCGGATTCCCTTCTGACCAAGGCTCCGAACGATCCCGAGGGTGTGTTTGTAGCTAGCATCGCTGACAAGAACATTCAATTCATTCAACCCAAATAACCATGGATGACAGGGCAGCAACGCCCGACTTACTTTCTCATCGCACCAAAGCCATCAGTGTGAACATACTCCCTGCCGTGCTTGTTACAAAAATCGTGGAACGCGGAGTTAAAGAATATGTCATCACTGAGCAAGAGACCTCCATCAGGGATGTGCGGCCAGGCGGTGGTGTACTCAAAATGTTGATGCTCGAAGGTATGAAGGCTGTCGTGAAAGAAAATGTCGATTTGCGGGTATTCGGCGAGCAACTTGGGGAGCCACTGCCGGCTGTCACCCTCGACCAGGCGGAAGCGATGTCGCAGATAGTCAGGGACAACCCAGCCGGGAGAAGCGCCCGACGGCAGTGTTCGTTCGATCATGCGATCGGTGGAGCCTGCGACCGGATGTCGCGCCGGCAGATCAATGGATACCAACGTCCCATGCTGTAGGTCCTCAAGGGCCTGCAGAATTACCGCGCTGGAGATTCCGTCAAACACTCCCGTTTCGAGAACGATCCTCGGTTTGGCAAAGCGGACAAGTATGTAAAGCAGTTCGTTCCAGCCGGAACAGTTCGTTCTGCGGCGTCTCTTTAGCACTAGTTTTCGATTTAGCTCTTCGTAGAACTGGCTGTTGTTCAAGAGTTCGAGGCGGGATGTTTCCGCGGCCCCCAGCGGGAATTCGGGAAACAGCTTCTCGGCGGCCGCCGCCGGGGAAAGAGCCTCCGGCGCGCGCAGAACAGCACCCAGCGCCCACGGCGAACGCCCCCAGCGCCACAGCCTGCCAAGGCGCGAATCGCTCGCCATTCCTCTTAACTCTTGAATGTCAAAACCCATGATCTTTTACTTCGCTCTCGTGGAAATACCGCACTCTTCGAACGTCGCTGCCAGGAAAATGCTTTCTGGGACAGTAGAAGTGAGACGAATCGTCGATTTGCAGCTGTCGCCCGCAGCCTCAATCGCAACCGTGTAAGAAAAGAGGTCGCTCGACCGCGGTGTGGGCGGAGCGGAACTCTGGAAGTAGGAGGCTCGGCGGCAAGCCTTGCAGCAGGCTATACCGATTGCGAAAAGCTGTTCGCGGCGGCCAGCCGGGTGGAGGCTGGTACTGGCGCGACACCGGCACGGGACAGTTTCTCCTCGAAGAAATCCAGGTGTTCCTGGTACCAGGCCGCCGTCAACTCCAGGCCGCGGCGGAGATCGTACCTTGGACGATAGTCCAGTATCTGCCGCGCCTTGTCCAATGACGGTACTCGGATCTCGATATCGGGAAACGGCGACTCCGTCAGCTCGATGGGAACAGAGCTTCCGGTTACGTCGATCACCTCTCGAGCCAGTTGGAGTATGGTGAGAGTGTTCTGGGGGTTTCCAACATTGAACACCTCCCCGACAGCCTGCGGCCGGGCGATCATCTCCACGATGCCGTCGCAGAAGTCTTCCACGTAGCACCACGACCGAATCTGTGAGCCGTCTCCGTGGACTTCAATCGGATTCCCCATCAACGAGTTGAGGATAAAACCGAGAATCGCATGGGCCCCCAAGCGCCGCGGCCCGAAAACATTGAACGGTCTCACGGTGACGACGGGCATGCCTCCCTGACGGTGGTAGGCTTTTACCAAGTGCTCACCCGCAAGCTTGGCGATGGCATAGCTCCAACGCGCCTCAGCAGCCGGCCCTACATTCGTGGGAGTGTCTTCGTTCACGCGGAAGGAATTTACACCGGAGACTTCACTGGTGGAGAAGTACACAAACCGCTCTAACCGCCGGCTCTTGTCCAGGGCCTTCAGGATGCGCGAAGTGCCGGTAAAATTCGTCTCCAGCGTCTCGCGCGGATAACTACAAACACGTCCGACCCCGACAATCGCAGCGGCGTGAATCACAACGTCAGCTTCCCGGGTCAAATCCACGACTTCGGCACCTTCCAGGATATCGCTTTCGATCATCCGCACGTTGGGGTTGCGACCCAACGAGGTAAAGGAGGCTGGCTGATCACGGAAGAACCTATCCAGCAATACCACTTCGTTGTCCTTGGCCAGGCGTTCAGCTAGGGTTGAACCAATGAAACCAGCTCCACCCGTGATGAGGACACATTTGTTTCTAATTTCATTGCGCTGCAGAGGACGCTTTGACTGAGAACAGGAGGGCATTTGCACATGAGCATTCTCCTGAGCTTCCGCGGAATAACCCAGAGCCAAATGAAGACCGTCCTTCGAGTCGAGAATTTCGGTAATGGTCGGAACAAACTTGCTGGTTACCGGCAGGCCATCCAACAGCGCCACCAGGCGATCGAACGATCCTCTGGCCCGGGGAGCGATACACACGAGAACCGCGTCTACTTTTTCTGTTCGCACGACCTCCGTCAAAGCGGAAGTAGGCCCTAGGACCTTGACTCCGGCAATTACACATCCAAGCTTGCGCGGATTGTCATCCAGAAAGCCCACGATTCGGACGGAGGGGTCTGACGCCAACTCCTTGGCCGCATTGGAGCCCATCATCCCCGCCCCGATCAAAAGCAACCGCCGTGGGCCGGGGGTCTCGACGGTATTCGCGCCCCGCGTCTGCAACTCGTACACATGCCGTCGCAAAAGCCGAAGTCCTATTGCGCCGAACAGAGAAAGCAGCAATTCGATCACTACGACGCTGGCGGGAAGGCGAAGGATCGCTGCCTGGTCGGGCATGCCGAACCGCGCCAAGATCAAAACGGCAGAAAACGCAAGATATGCCCGGGTTGTGCGCCAGGCGTCGTGAAAACCAATGTACCGCCACTGAACTCGATTCAGACCGAACAGAGAGTTGGCCAGCAACCTCCCCGCGATGACAGGGACCAACCATACCCAGAACTGGTGCTTGACATCAGGCGGTATCAGGCCGTCATAGCGGATAAGAAAGGCCAGGTAGAAGGACACCCCCACTACTGTTCCTTCCAGGACCCGCTGATTCGTTCTTGAATAAGGGTCGTACGCCATTTATCTCTCCTCGCCTTCGATCCCGAAAAATTCCCTGATTAAACCTCGCTGGACGACTGCAGCCACGGGCAGCAGCGCCAAGCCAGAATTGAAATTGAGTATCCTCATCATTCCCCCGAGCCGACCCGGCGAGCTACGCCCGAACGCGGCGGAGAGGAAAAAGCCCACTCCCTTGGCCGTTCTGTACCAAAAACCCCAATCGCAGCAAAAAGTTCCGGGAACTCACAGGATTGTACCACCCTATTCACAAACCGCAAAAATTGTCGCGGGTGGTTCCACAAGTTAAACACCCCCGCCGGCATCGGCGGATGCCCGGAATATGGCACGCACTGTGAGGGCCAGCAGGCGAAGGTCGTTGCGCAAGGACACGTCGGCAATATATTGTCGGTTGAGAGTCAGTTTACGGGGCAACAAATGCTCGATGTAAAACCGCTCTGGATCGGATTGCTGGCCGAGTAACTCCTCTTCATGGCGATACGTAATTGAAGCTGGGTCCGTTAACCCTGGCAGCACAGAAAGCACTTTCCTCTGATTGTCGGTATACATCGCCACATATTTTGGCGTCTCCGGACGTGGACCCACCAGGCTCATGTCCCCTCTCATCACATTCCAGAACTGGGGCAGTTCGTCGAGCTTAGTCCTCCGGAGAATGCCCCCAAGCGCAGTGATGCGCTCGTCTCCGGCGCCGGTAATTTCCGGGCCACGCTGGGCAGCATCGGCAACCATAGAACGGAATTTTAGGATATCGAACAATGCCCCATCCTTGCCCACCCTCTTTTGCCGGAACAGCACGGGGCCAGGAGAGGAAAGCTTGATGGCGACGGCGATCAGGATCAGCACCGGACTGGTGAGTAACACCGCCAAGCAAGAGCAAACGAGGTCCAGCGCCCGCTTGCCGTTCCTGGCGTAGAAGCCGACATTCGTCGTGGATTTACTCTTAATCAGTGGCGAGTCCGGCCGCCACGCTGGGTTTGACCGACGAAGCAACCACGTCGAGCACCTTTTCGATGACATACTCGACGTCTCGATCCTTCATCCCAGGAAAAAGCGGCAGAGATAGGTAGCGCTGATATTCAGCTTCTGCACGAGGCAGATCTCCGGCCTGATAGCCGAACGCACGTCTGTAGTAGGGATGTAGATGCAAAGGAATGAAATGAACGCTGGTCCCGACACCTCGTTCTTTCAATGCAGTGATAAATTCATCCCGAGTGATCTTCAGCAATTCAGGCCTGATCCTGAGTGGGTACAGATGCCAGGCAGACTCCCGGCCGGCAGCCAGGGTTGGGGTCTCCAGTTGCTCCACACCGGAGAAACCTTCGTTATATTTCATCGCAATGCGACGGCGGGCAGCCGACATTTGGTTGACCTTCGCCAACTGCACCAGTCCCATGGCTGCCTGGACATCGGTCATGTTGTACTTGTATCCAGCTTCCAGGACCTCGTAGAACCAGGTGCCTTGGGCCGTGTAACGCTTCCAGGCGTCGCGACCGATGCCGTGGAGGCGCATAAGACGGATACGTTTGGCGTACTCATCATTATTCGTCGTCACCATCCCACCCTCACCAGTGGTGAGAGTCTTGGTGGCGTAGAAACTGAAGACGGCGATCTCGCCGAAAGCCCCGATCCGGGTGCCGTGGTAGCTTGCAGGCAAAGAATGGGCGGCATCCTCAATAACGTGCAAGTTGTGGCGCTGGGCAAGAGCATGAATCTCGTCCATATCGCAGGGCTGGCCGCCATAGTGCACCGGCATGATGGCTCTGGTGTGTTGGGTGACGCGACGTTCCGCGTCCTCCGGATCCAGGTTCAAAGTAGCCGGGTTGATGTCAGCCAGCATGGGCACAGCTCCCAGGTATGCGACGACCTCCCCGGTGGCGGTGAACGTCGTGGTGGGAACGATCACCTCATCTCCCGGCCTGATTCCCACGGCCTCCAAGGCAAGATGGAGTCCGGCGGTACCGGAGGAGACGGCGATCGCGTGCCGGGCACCCACAAAGTCTGCGAATTCCTGTTCAAACTGGACTGTCTTTGGGCCCATGGTGAGCCATCCGGAGCGAATCACGGCGGCGACCGCCTGAGCCTCTTCCTCTCCGACCTCGGCCCGGTGAAAAGGAACCTGCAACTCAGCGTAAATTGGATTTTCCATAAATTATTACCCGAATAATAACTAGAGTGGATTCTATGTGGACACTCGCGGAAGAACCAACTCTAGTTCGAGCGAACTGTAACCCTCTGCAATTCCAAGAATTTCGCTTGCGCTAATTGACGATCCACCCGCCGTGTCGCAAAGAACAGACGGGAGCGGGCAGCCTCGTTTGGCTCGCAACGATAGTTACGCGTTAAGACCAAGACGGTTGCCTCTGCCAGGCACTGGGACTGATTGCGGAGCATTCGGTCGTTGAAACTTGCCCAGGACTCGCCCGGTTCCGGCGCAACTCTCCACTGTTTAACAATCTCGCCCGCATCCACGCTTGGTGCGGCAAAAAGGGGCGGTGACCCCTGTGGGCAGGCCGTGCAGTATTGCCCACTCGATCACATCGACTCCTCTGGCCCCCGGCAGAATCGCAGGGAGAGCGTTCCGCGGAGGCCCTGTAGTCGCGGCTGTCCCGTGACCTGATGCCTGCGTGTAAGCCGACCGACCACCCTGCCTTCACCATGCGTTTCAGTTCCTCGCAGAGTTCGCCGTCGCCCAACCGGTAGTGTGGGTCTCTTGGGGAGGCCTTGATTTCTGGCGTCCCCCGAGGATAAACAAAAAACATCGAGGTCGTACCAAGCAAACGTTCGAACCTCTCCCGTCGAAAAAACCGAAGTACGGATCTTGAGCATTACGGAGCAGGCTGATTAGTCCAAACTCCAACGCATCTCTTTCTTTACGACTTCCCTGACACAAGGCATAGAACGCACTGCGCGCAAGAGCAAACCAGCTATGCAGGAATGGCCCATCAACATCATGGGTTAGGACTACGGGAACCTTGCCCGGCCAGGGACTACGCGCATTCTCAACCGAGATTCCCTTTTGCGCACACCATCGCCGGATCTGCAGGGTAGCGTGCTCCAAGAGAGGCTGGTCAAGAAGTTGCAGCTGGCTCAAGGGATGCCTGGCCGCGGGTATGCGGCCAAGCCAGTCGCGGTGATCAGCTGACACGGCAGCTTCATGAACGAAGGATAATAGAGCTGCAGCGCCGGAGATCAAATCGATGCCGTCCTGCGCCATTGTGCCCCAGAGGGGAACGCCGTCATCACCCCGAAAAGGCTTGCATTGTTCAAGCGGGCAAGCAGCCCTCGGTAACATCGCGATGCCCTTATAGGCTCGCCGCCCCTCCGCCTGCGGTGGACCATAACATGCGACGTCCGTAACTGGATCGACCGATCCCCAGTCCATGTGCAAGGTGAACGGCAATCCCACCCTGACAAAGATCGCAAAGGCAGCACGCAGGAAGCTTCTCAGCAAGCCGGAATCGCAGGGCTGAACGATGACGCTTAGCGGCCGAATGTTCACAGAGAGCGCTGACTACGTTTGCACACCGTTCCGGCTCCGGAACTGAAGATATCAGAATCCTTCTGAGTGCCGCCGGGTGGGGCAAAGGTACTCACGGGAATGGAGTTTAGGTAGATGAAGCCTTAGCTTCTTTCGACGGCGGTGTGGGCCGCAACCCCTTGAACCTTGGGAAACAACTGCAACAACGCCTGTTCAACTCGTTGGGCAATGAACCGCCGATCGTAATTAGCAGCCATGAACTGTTTTGCACTACGCCCCATGCTTTGCCGAAGCTCAGGGTGTTTATAGAGAAACAGGATTGCACTCGCGAGTGCAGCGGCATCTTCGGGCGGGACACATATGCCCCCGCCAGCTTTTTCTACCAGGTTCTTGGCTTCCCCCTCAATCGATACGACCACGGGTACGCCTGCGCCCATCGACTCAAACAGCTTGTTCGGCAATGCTGCTTTGAACAGGTTCAGACGCCGCAACGGCACCACAGCGACGTCCAGGGCGCTGAGGATCTCGGGCATTCTTTCTTTGGGTTGAGGAGAAAAGAAGCGAACATTGCCGAGTTTCTTCTCCTCTGCGAGTCTCTCTAAATGCGGTTTCTCCGGGCCGTCGCCCCAGAAAACAAAGAATACATTCTCGCAATCCCGCATCTGATCCGCCGCAGAGAGGACGGTATCCAGGGCCTGGCCTAGGCCGTGCAACCCGGTATATCCCACCAGAAATGCGTTCTCGGAAAACCCTGCCTCGTTCCGAACCTGATCGCGATTGCACTCAGCCGTCAGACCGCCGGACTTAACGCCGTTGGTATACTGCAGAACCGAGGTATTGACCCTTCTCCGGATGTTGGCCACGATGCCCTGGGTTTGTCCTGTAATCAGATCGGCTTGACGATAAATCACTTCTTCCAGGGTCGTGGAGAGACGTATCAGGAACCGATTGCGCAGAACTCCCAAGTCAACAGCGGTCTGCGGCCACAAGTCTGATACATTGAACACCAAGCGAGAGCGCCACAGCCAACTGAGAAGCACACCCGGGATCCCCAAGAACAGCGGGGGCGATTCCACAATCAGCAGGTCTTGAGTCTTGACTTTGAACACTGCACCCATAAACGAGGTAATCATGAACGAAAAATAGCTAGCCAGCCGGTTCCAGAAGCCATTCTTCTTCGTCGCGTAGATCCAGGTACGTACCACACGGGTTGGCCCGACCTGCTCCTCCTTCAACCAACGACCACGATACCCCGGAAAGACTTCTCCCTGCGGATAGTTTGGCATCGCAGTCAGGACCGTTACTGCGTGTCCTGAAATCGCGAAGTGCTCCGCCAAGTTGGAGATTCGGTTCGCTGCGGCACCAGTTTCGGGCGGATAATACTGTGTGATAAAGAGTATTCGCATTTCGCTTTCGAACGGCGATTCTAACCAGTGACTATTGGGGCTTGTAACGCTACCGTGTCTTCCACGCGCCTTCAAACCAGCTGAGGGCTTGCGCTTGGCCCGGCCAAAACCGGTAGTAATGCCAAGTCTCTATCCTGGGCGTTCAGAACTGAACGTAACCAGATCTCGGCGATAAACGCGCGACAGACGTCCAGGAAAAAACCGGAACTCCCGCTAAGAAACTTCTCGTAGTAATTGAGAAACCGTTTCCCGTCCAAGATGCCCGCCTGCTCCAACTGACTGTCCTGGAAAACTTCTCGAATCACGGGTCGCAGGTCCTCCCGGATCCATTTTTCCTCTGCGGTCAAAAAGCCCTGCTTGTCCCTTCTCCAGCGAATCGCCTCCGGTAGCCGGGGGAACTCAGCACGCAAGATGTACTTTGTCCAGCCGCTTCTTATTTTATAATCGGCGGGCAGATTGACCAGATAATTTACCAGCCGATGATCCAGAAACGGGTGGCGCACTTCAAGCGAATGGGCCATCGAATTGCGATCTTCATAATGTGCCAAGGCCGGCACCGAGTATCGGTCGATATCCGCCGCTTGGCGCTCTCGAAGGTCCCGCATCTGCCAGATTGGAGAAGGGACATAAGTCGCACACAAAGCACCGCCGAAGGATTTCGAGCTTAGCCAGGGAATATAGCGGCGCGCCTCAGATAAACGGAACTGGTGAACCACCGTACCTTGAAGGAAGCTAGCAAGTAACTCGCGTGCTGCCGTCGCGATCTTGCGCTGCTGCATGAGCGACCTCAGATAAAGAAAGAAGAACTTGAAGTAGCCGAGCAGAACCTCGTCTCCCCCCTGGCCACTCAACAAAACCGTCACATCGCTTTGTTCCTTGATCAATTGAAATATCTGGTACTGGGCCACGATACTAAAACTGGCGATGGGTTCATCTCCATGTCGGAGAACAGTCTCCAGAGTCCGGAACAGATCTGGACACCGGAAAACGAGTTTGTGGTTTGGCACCCCGGTCGCAGAATTAATGATGTCAATAAAGCTTTCCTCGCTGTATCGCCGGTCATCCGAGACCACGGAAAAAGTTTCGATGTTGTCGGCTTCGAGCCCATGGCAGGTCACCGCGATGGCGGAGGAGTCAAGCCCTCCACTCAATAGACAGCCGACTTTTACATCACTGCGCAAGCGGATGCGGACACTGTCTTCAAATAAATCACGAAACCTCTCCGCGGATTGTTCGAATCCAAGAATCGGCTCCGGAGTGTAGTCCCAATATTGGTGCCAGGAGAAGGTTCCATCTGCAATCGAAATAACCATTGAGGACTTGGGAAGAACCTTGCTCACGTCGGCAAAAAACGTCTCGGCAGTGTGGTCCAGAAGGCACTGTGACAGAAAAGCCACCATGGTACTGGGGTTTAACTGCTTCCCTGGCAGAAGAGACAGCAACTGCTTTATCTCACTGGCGAAGTAGAACCGGCTTCCCTGCCGGGTATAGTACAGGGGTTTAATGGAGAAGCGATCTCGACTAAGAATGATCCGGCGTCTTGGCAAATCCACAAGAGCAAAGGCCCACATGCCATTGAACTTGGCAAATCCGTCCAGGCCGTAGCGGGAATAGACGCGAAGGATCACCTCACTGTCAGTGCCGGTTTTAAAGTGATCCCCGAGTTGCTCCAGTTCTCTGCGCAACTCTACGAAGTTGAAGATTTCGCCGTTGAAGATCAACCAGCGTCCGTGGCCGTCTGTCATGGGCTGTCGTCCCGCCTCCGATAGATCGATAATGGAGAGGCGTCGGTGACCAAGGAAGACATCCCACTCGTCCGAATGAAGCGCCGGAGAACTCTTGACCTGCAGCGATTGGTAACCTGCGGAATCGGGCCCCCGATAGGAGACCATATCCGTCAGCGCCACGAAGCGTCCGTAATCAGAGGGAGAAAAGAACCCCTCAGTATCGACGGCTCCAAAGATTCCGCACATGCATTTGTCTCGCGGCTGCCCTATTTGCTCTACGTTGTGGGAAAGGAGCAGCTTAAATATGGGACGTCATTCCCTCGGCTGTCGCGCCCCACCTCATGCCAGAGCGGCCTGCCGAGTGGCTGCCTCCAGACAGGAGTCTTCCTCGACCAGATAACGACGGCCGCACGCCGAACAGGTTTGAGTTCCGTGGCCCTCGGGAAGTCGGGTTCCACAGTAACACATCCACCCGGCCAGTGTGGCGGGGACTCCCATCATTAAAGCGTACGGGGGCACGTCCTTTGTCACCACCGCCCCGGCGGCGATGAATGCATACTCTCCCACAGTAGTACCACAAACGATGGTGCAGTTTGCTCCTAAACTTGCGCCTTTCTTGATCAGTGTGGCTTGGTACTCATGCTTTCGGACAATGTGGCTGCGGGGGTTGATCACGTTCGTGAACACCATCGAGGGACCACAGAATACGTCATCCTCGAGAATTACTCCCGTGTACACGGAGACGTTGTTCTGAATCTTAACGTTGTTCCCGATTACGACGTCCGGACTGACGACCACGTTCTGGCCAAGGTTGCAATGCTTCCCAATCCTGCTGTTCGCCATCACATGAGAAAAATGCCAAATTCGAGTACCTTCTCCAATCTCGCAGGGACGATCGATTACCGCCGTGGAATGCGCCGAATAGGGTCTCGGAGCGGCGGTTGCAACTCGTATCGGCTCACCGTTGTTGCGCAAAGATTGCCCGCAAGCCTCAAGTATTTCCAGTACCTGAATACCGTTGCGACCGTCAGTTCTCGGTGTTCCCCGATCAGTTACACAATCGAGAAAATGCTGACACTCATTCCGCAGCGGCTCCACACTCTCCAGCGGCAGGGCTTCCCCCGCACTCTTAAACGCGATCGGTGTGCGATCAACCCAATCGATGCGGTGCGCATACAAAACCAGTTTTCGTTCCGGCTGTAGATCATCAAACACAGCCATACGTTTATCGCCAATCACCGCCAACTTTTGCTCTTTGAATGGATGCAGCCAACTCACAAAAATGTGAGCTTGCACCCCGCTACGAAACTGACAGGTTGTCATGGTGGTGTCGAATATTCCAGGGTTTACATAACTGCCCCCATGCGACGCCACGAACTCCGGAGTTTCACCGAGCAATGAACAGATGACCGAGATATCGTGCGGAGCGAAGCTCCACAAAATATTTTCTTCGCTACGGAGCTTGCCCAGATTCAGCCGTGAAGAGTAGATGTACTGAATTCGTCCGAGTTCTCCATCGCGAATCAGGCGCTTCAGTTCCCGGATCGCAGGATGATATTCCAGGATGTGGCCCACCATCAGAATCCGTCCCTTACGAGAGGCTAACTCCTGCAACTCCCGACCTTCACTGCTGTGGAGCGCGAGGGGTTTTTCCACGTACACGTCTTTTCCCCCCATTAGGGCCTGCTTGGCAAGCTCATAGTGTTTTTCCGCCGGAGCGGCAATGGCTACTGCATCGATGGTTTCATCGGCCACGATGGCGGAGAAGTCTGCGCTGGTCCGCACCGGATACTTTGCTTCTGCGTCCCGCCGGGATTCGTCGCGGGTTTCACAAACTGCCTCCAGCGCCCCGAGTTCGTGGAACACTCGAACCAGGTTCTTGCCCCAATAACCATTTCCGACTACAGCAATCCTTGGCACCATTTCACTCTCCTGATGTATCACTTAAGTCCGGTAGAATTCTGCGATGGATTCGACCACCTGGTCTTGTTGCTCCACCGACATCTCCGGAAAGACCGGGATAGCCAACACTTGTTGGCTGGCAATCTCTGCTTGGTGCAGATCGCCTGGCTTGTACCCCAGATATGTAAACGCACGCTGAAGGTGTAGCGGCGAGGGGTAATAGATCTCGCTCGGAACCCCAGATAGGCGCAAATGGGCCTTCAAGTCATCTCGCCGAGGAACGCGAATGACGTACTGGTTATAAATGTGCTGGCATTTGGCCAGGACCTGCGGCAGCTTGATAATGCTGTCGAGACCACGTTTCCTGAACAGTGCGCTGTAGCGCTCTGCCTTGAGTGCCCGACCTTCGGCCCAGGCATCCAAGTATCGCAACTTAACCCGGAGAATCGCGGCCTGCAGGGCATCGAGACGGCTGTTCATTCCGATGATATCGTACTCATACTTGGAGCGCCCTCCATGCGTGTGCAAGACACGAATTCGATCAGCCAATTCCGCATCGTTGGTGATCACCATGCCACCGTCGCCGGCTCCGCCCAGATTTTTTGAGGGGAAAAAGCTGAAGCATCCACAAAGACCGATGCTGCCCACGGGTTGTCCGCCATACCTGGCACCGATCGCCTGCGCCGCGTCCTCCACCACCGGCAGGTGATGCTGGTCGGCGATCTTCATAATCGCATCCATGTCCGCGGCCATCCCGAAAAGATGAACCGGAATGATGGCCTTCGTCCGGGCTGTGATGGCAGCTTGCAGTTTCTTCGCGTCGAGGTTGTAGCTGATGGGGTCGATGTCGACAAACACCGCCCGTGCGTGCAGTCTGGCGATCGCCCCAGCAGTTGCAACAAAGGTGAACGGTGTGGTGATAACCTCATCCCCGGGGCCGATGTTCAGCGCCATCAGGGCCAGAAGTAGAGCATCCGAACCCGAGGCGCAGGCAATACCAAATCCGGCCTGCACATAAGCCGCGATCTCCTTTTCCAAGCTTTCTACTTCCGGACCCAGAATAAAGTGTTGGGACTCCATCACCCTCTGGATCGCAGAATCAATATCTGCCCGTATGGTTCTGTACTGCGCTTTCAGGTCAAGGAACGGAAATGGATTAACGGCAGTGGTTTGGGACCGGGTCGAAAAGGCGGTTTGCATTGTTTTCCTCAAGAATATAGATCAACGAGAATCAGCGATCCGGACTCCGGATCCTGAGATAGAACAGACCCGCAGCTAGACGGCACCAACAGAACTCAAGCTCCTAGGTCCATCGGCGTACCGGTTGGCAATGATGCTGGCAATTTCTTGCGCCGCGTGACCGTCTCCGTAAGGGCGATCTGACATGACTGGAGCGGAGTTCAAGGCAGCCTCGATCTCGGTTAGTTGTTTTTCCTCCGATACGGGAGGAGCAAGACGATTCCATCCCAGTTCCACCAGTTCCACCCACTCGGTCTCATCTCGCAAGGTGACACAAGGAATCTGATAAAAGAAAGCTTCTTTTTGCACCCCGCCCGAGTCGGTTATGATCAGGCGCGAATTCTTCTCTAGCATCATCATGTCGAGGTACCCGACCGGGTCCACCATCTTTACTCCTTGTAGAGTGTCAAGAAGACCCAAGCGGTCGAGGGCTTTGCGAGTCCGGGGATGGAGTGGAAACACAACCGGCATCCACTGCGACACCCGTTGCAAGGTGCGGCAGATGGTTCTCAGCCGGTCCCGGTCATCGGTGTTCTCGGCGCGGTGAACAGTGGCCAGTACGTAGGCACCGGCCGACCCGTCTAATCCTAATCGGCTCAATATCTTCGACCTCCGGTCGGCAAGCTCCCCGTAAAACAGCGCTGCGTCATACATCACATCCCCGACTTTGTAGATGCGTTCCTCGGCCAACCCTTCGCGCAACAGGTTGGTAACCGCAAGATCGGTCGGGGCGAACAGCACGTCGGAGGCATGGTCGGCGAGCACCCGGTTTATCTCCTCCGGCATGCACCGGTTGAAGGAACGCAGGCCCGCCTCGACGTGCAGGACGGGCACATGGAGCTTCACCGCGGCCAGGGCGCCGGCCAGGGTAGAATTGGTATCCCCGTAGACGAGCACGGCGTCGGGCGGCGCCTCAGTGAGCACCCGTTCGATCGCAATTAACATGCGCCCGGTTTGTTCACCGTGCGGCCCCGGGCCGATTTCCAAATCGTGTTCTGGGGTTGGAATACTCAGTTCTTCAAAGAAAACTTGCGACATCTCGGCGTCGTAGTGCTGCCCCGTGTGCAGTAGCACGTCTTCGATCGCACGAAACTGACGCAGTGCGCGGCTCACGACCGCAGCCTTGACGAATTGTGGACGAGCGCCAACAACACTGACTATTTTCACCCGAGTACCCTTGCGTACAGGCTCAGCAGGCTCGCGGCCTGAGAGTTCCAGTTGTAAGTTGACCGCACCGCCTCTTTGCCGCGCTTTCCCATGGCTTCTGCTTCCGAAGGCCGCTCCAGGATCCATTGCATCGCGCCGGCGATCGCCCTCGTGTCCAAAGGATCGACGACTAACCCGCAGTCCAGTTTTTCGATCAGAGCCCGCCAGGCAGGAAAGTTCGAAGCCACAACCGGCAAACCGGCCGACATGTATTCAAACAGCTTATTGGGTTGCGAATCATCATAGTTCGGGATTGGATGGAACAGCGCCAGACCGACGCGCGCTGAATAAAGAAACTGCGCCAGAGAACTTCGCTCACGAAGACCGAGGTAATCGACCTTATCCCAGCCGGGCATGACTTCCAGTTCCGCCCTTAACCCGGACGGCTCGGTCTCGCCAAGCAGGGTTAACCTTGCTGGCAAGTTGCCGGGCAGGTGACTCATGGCTTGAACCATTTCTCTTGCCCCCTTCATTTCAGTGATCGAGCCAGCGTATACGATCACGGGTCTGCGTTGGCGGTAAGGGACACCTGTACTTTCAACAAACTCGCCCGCCAGGGGATAGTTCTGCACCAGCTCTGTCTTGTGCGGGGGAAAGCAATTCGCAATCGCCGGCGTCGCACCGATCACTCCGTCGAAGGCTTTCGTTGCCAGCCTCTCTATGGTCCCCGCGGAGGCTGACACGATACGTCTCAGACTGGGGCGGATCCAGTACTTGCTGAGGATGTCGTTAGCTAAGTGCTCATGTGCATCATAAATTACCCGTGCACCCCTCAGCTTGAGCAGAACGCCCACGGGCAGCAGTTCGGGATCATGAAAATGGACGAGATCGGGATGGCTGTGGACTGCCTTGCGGTAGACCTCCCAAACCGTGCTGCTCATACGCCGACGACGGCTACCCTCTTTGCTCACTGGCTCGATGTTTACACCTTGAATGACCTCGGCTTTGTCATGCGGCGCAATGAGGATCACTTCATAACCTGCCTCGGCCAGCGTCTTACACTCTTTATGAAAAATGCGGACATCGAAGGCGGTGTGCACAGACGTGAGGTGAGCGATGCGAGCGGTGCGTCCTGGCGGGCGGGTTGATTCGACTGCTTGAATCGGCGGCAATAGCACTGTACTCATCTGTACTCAACCGGTAACGCGGCGCCGGGGTCACCGACAAACCCAACTGCGAGCCTCACGCAGCTACCTCGGGGCTACGCTGCGGACGCGGCGATCGCTCCAGATACCATGCAATCAGCAAGCTCAGGATGACGCCATCCGAGGCCAAGACCACCGGCAGAGATGTCGACTGCAAAAACCAAAATGCGACCATTAGAAAGGAGAAACACGCCAGGGTAACGACTGTCTTCCGGCGACGCAGGAGGAATATTTGTACCGATTGCATGATGACTCCTGCCAGGATTCCGCCCATCAGCACGCCCCACATGCCGAAGTCGGCATTGAGGTCCGCAATAAACGCGCCATTGGCACTTACTGATTCCAAACCCCTGGGATAGGCATATACCCCAACCGCATTGGTAGTATCAAACGGCGTGGCTCCGATGGCATGGGCGAATTTGTCGATCGATCGTCCATGCAGGTAGTGCACCTGATCGGGAAAATACTCGAAATAATAGTAAACGATTTCCGCCGGAAGATAGAACAGCCGACGACCAACCCCGACCATGACCACGGCCAAACCTATGGAGTCTCCAGCGTAGCCGTAAACGATCACCCCCAACGGAAACAAGAGAACCAGAATCAGGATAATCGCAATCGCTTTCCGGTTCATTCGGCCCTGCTTGAGCAAATACAGGAGAATACCCACCAGGAGAACTACAACCGCTACGGGGGATTTGGCCACGGAAAGCGCCGCGAAGAACAATCCACCGCCCGCCGCCACCAAGAAAGCGATAAGCCACTTGCGTTGGCGCGACCCCAGATAAGAGCCCAGAGCAACCAGGATAATAAGCGGATACAGGAGACCTCGAGTGATGTAGTAAAAGTAGGTCAGGGGTGAGTTGAGCAACTTAAACGCCTCCTCCCTGAGCAGCGCTGCTTCCATGAAGGCACCTGGATTCCGCAGTAGATAGAACAGAGGGATCGTCTCCACATCAAACATGTAAGCGACGGTCAGCACGAAACAAATTCCCAGCAACACCCAACAGCGGCCCAGCAGCCTGCTATCGGCCGTCACCCTTTCGACGGGCTGTTCAAAAAAAAGATCGATCTCCTCGACGCGGAAACCGGAACATGCGCTTGCCAGCCACCATCCGAGCGGTACCGTAATCAGAACACTCTCGACGGCAAACAGATATGGGCCGCGGTAAGGTCCCTCCTGATCGGAATAGACCACGAACGCAGGGAAGAAAATCATCGCCAGATAGCTGAAGTACCAGAAACCTGTGATCGTCATGCGTCGAAGATGGAAGAAATAACATGACCGTCGAACCAAGGCCCATGACAAAACCAGAATCAGGCAAGACACAATTGCGATCCCCGTGTCCGCCATTTCTTGGGCCAACCAAAAGGTACTCGCACACATCGAAAGCAACAAAAACCCTTCGTGAGTACGGGCCTGCGAACCGAAGATCGCTTGAGAAGAAGTGGCCATTTAATTGCGCGAAAGGTCAGACTCCGAGACACAAGCGCCTGCGGCGCAGGCCAAGTGTGAATCTAGATTCGGGGTTCGGTGGCTACTCCTGCTCCCTCTCAGGGTGGACACGTCCGAGAGCGTGTTGGAGACGTGCGCGCAGGCGAATCCAGGCGGGCTCGGCGGCCGCCGTCAGAGTAGCGCGTAACTCGAGAATGACCGCCTTCCGAGAATCCTCGGGATCAATCCTCTCCCAGCGATAAGCGGCCCAGACCCAACCAATAATCGCCACAAAGGAAAGAAGAGTACCCAGCGCAATCAGACGCGTGCGGTGAGGACTCGACCTGTGTTCCGGCAGTTCCGGCTTGTCCAGCACTTTGATGGTCGGAAGCTCCTTGGCTTCCTGAATTCTGGACAGTTCATATTGTTTCGTCAGGGTTTCAAAGACCACCTCTTGTATCTTGGCGCGACGGTACAAATCGTAGTACGTAACGCCCAGGACGGGGAGGCGGGAGATGGAGATTCCGATGTCACTTCTGCTATCTGCGTCAGCCCCGGCTTGTTGACTATCCCCCCGGAACTGGGTCAATTTCTGCTTCAGCAAATCAACCCGCGCCTGCAGAGCTTTCACCCGGACGTTGTTCGAGGTATAGATTTGCTCCAGCCCGCTCAACTGGGACTCAGTGGCAATCAGCTCGCCCTCCAGGGTGGCGGCTCCGGCCACCATGGCCTTACCCTGTTCCTTCACGTCCAAGGTGAGGTTCTTGCTGGAAAACTCACTGAGATCTTTATCCGCCGCTTCGAGATCCATCTTCGCGGTCTTGAGCCGGTCCTCGATGAAGAGTCTTTCGCGATGGGCAGCGGAGGAGTTGAGCTGGGCGGTCAACTGGTTCAGCATCTCGACATACGCGGCCGCCATTTGCTGGGCACGCTGCGGCGAGCGATCGGTCACGGTGATCCCAATGATTCCGCTCTTGCGGTCCTCGGTGACCTCAGTCTGTTCGGAGAGGCGTTTGCGGGCGTCATTGCGGTAACGACAGTGATAGACCTTGCGCAGGTCAAACCGGTCGACCAGAGTATCCAGGATGGTATTGCTGCGCAAAACGCCCACGTAGAGCGCGCCTGAACTTTTCAACCCCAGGGAGTCGAAAACCATGTTGCTGATTGCCGAACCCGCTTTCTCCTCGCCCGCACTGGCCATCATGGCCGCGAGGCCATCCAGTTGCTGCTTGTCGGGAGGCATCAGATGGGCGACCGACTCGTAGTCGCTCGGGATCAGGAACACGATGGCCGTGATCACTGCGATTGCAATCGCCCACGCCCGCAGCAGATCTCGCCTGCGCTCCAGGATGCGCGAGACCACGGCAACAATCTCGCGGTTGGACTCCGGAAATGCTGCGGTGTCAAAGGGTCGCGGAGCGGCCGGCATTTCCGTGGCGGGGTCCGATGGCATGGTGTTGTATCGAGGGTTCAATTGCGTCTTCTCAACGGCCTCCTGAGTGACTGGGCCATAGCTTAGCAAAAGAGCGGGCTATTTTGCTTTGCTCTTCCAATTCCAATTCGGCCAAAACGTCAGCTGCACGTAACTGGTGATGTCTGTTTTACTGCTGGCGGACAGAACCGGGAAATTCCAGGTTTCATACTGCAGGTAGCCCGAGATCCCCAAGTCAGACCGGATCATCAGGTCGGTGCGAAGACTGATATCCTGGAGATGCCCTGCAATAAAGGTCCTATCCACATTGTTGTTCCGGTAGCCAAGCTGAATTCGATTTCGAGGTGAAAAAGAGTAGGTCGCCCAACCCTGCTCCCCCCGTCCCCTGCGACCGATCCAGTCTCCGATCAAAACCCCGTTGTTGGTGTAGCCAGAGCGGTATCGTCCGTCCCAATAGACTGCGCCCGGACCAAAGAAAGACGGAATGTTCAGGTCGGTGGTTATGCCCTCCATGCGTAATTCCAGCTTGTGCAGCTTGGGCAGTTGGGGAAAGTACAACCCCGGGTTGATCTGGGCGCGGGATGATCCAATGGGCGAATATTCATCGATGACCATCGAGTCCAAGTAGAGGGTCAGCCAGTTTCGGAGTCGGGGAATGCGGTAGCTGAAATCGAATTCCGACAACCTCTTGCCAGGATTGGACGCAGTCGCAGCCGTGTGGGAATAGAACGTTCTCAAGAAATTGTGCCAAGTGAATGGATTCCCGGTTCCACCAAATTGTGCGGTAAAGCCCATTCCGAACTCAAAGTTTGCAGTTGGCTTGAAGCTTACCTTGGTCCCATGGAGCCATGGTTGCGAAGGAAGACCCGGGCCGAGCAAAATCGACCACTGCTGCCCGGAAAGCCGACCCAGAAAAAACTCCGTCCGCGCCGGGCCCAACAATCGCGAAAGCAGAGGGATTCGGAACGGCGATACCGAATCCATGTGAAACATGGGCAGCGGTTCCGCATTGTTACTGAACAAGAACGGGCCAGCCTGCGTGGGCCCCAGCCAGAGACTCTGTTGCCCGAAGGAAAATTGCAGGTTGTTCACTTGGAATGCCACGGTCGCGTCCAGCAGCCGCAGCCGGTCGATTTGCGGTATTGGATTGGGAGCAAGAACCGGAACATCGTCCACCGCCGCCGCCGTTTGCAGGGCTAGAGCAGGTTCTGAAGGCACACCCGGCGCGTGCTGATATTCTCCCTGGACAAAAACGGCAATAGGGCCGGCGACAGCTCGCGCTGTCACTCCGGTTACGTTATTAAACCCCTCCCCATAGGGTCGGCCATAGTCGTTAATGATGGTTTGTCCGAAGTGGTATCCGTCCGTCAGTGGCGTACCCGCGATTCCCTCCGCTCGCGTGTACAGAGACTCCAGAGTCGCTCCCAGGTTGGGGGCGCCGTCGATCCGCGCGGTCTCGTCACGAAACTCGGCTGCGAGTGCGGCAACGATCCGGCTTCCCTCACTCTCCGTGACCGCGTCATCGGTTGCCCGCCCCTGCGCCTCTTCGAGCAGGCGGGCGCACTCCATGCGCGTCCACGGACGCAGGTTGGTGTGGGCGGTGCTGACGTACCCTAATCCAATGAGTCGATCGAACAACGGATAAACCCAACTGTCGATGGGGACGTAGGGCGAAGCCATATCATCGGGATTGCGGGATTCCGATCCCGTCTTCTCCTCCAGCGGACTTCCCCACCCCGAGCCACTCAGTTCTGGATCGTGGTGAGCCCGATAAACCTGACGCCCGAAGTACCAGCCCAATGCGCTGCCGACAATCACGTCGGCGGGAAAGTGCTGCTTGGCGGTGACCCGTGTCACGGTAACTGTCGTGGCCAGCCCGTAAGCGGCCGTCTGACTCAACCAGCCTGGGTATTCGTGCGCCCAGACGCTGGCGATCGACCAGGCGATGGCCGAGTGCTCGGAGGGAAAAGACGCCCCTCCCGCAAAAAAATTGCCATGCCCATTTCCTTCCATGGGGCGCTGTCTTTGCGTGACCTCCTTGAACAAGTAGGCGACTGCGGAGGCGTTGATTGCTGCCTCTCCGCTCAGCAACCCCGCTTCCTGAATGTGATCGTCATGAGTTATGTGACCGACAAGAAATGATGTTCCTCCCAACCCAATCAATGCGTACGCACCATAATCCGATATGTGCAAGCTGGTTTGCAGGTGACTGGTATTTACCTGCTTTGCCCACCAGCTGTCGCTGGCGATGAAGGCCGCAGTCACGCCGGCAAAGGGAGCGATCCACTTAAGATCCTTGACCCGAAGTCGCGCCGGCGTGGTCCAGAACTCCTTCTGGTCGTTCGCCAGATGTTTCAGAAAAGGCGAGACCAGCCGGTTTTCAGGGTCCTGGCCGGGCTGCAGGGCATAGGGGTCGGAGTCGGATTTCGAGTCAGTTTGTGGCTGGCCTCCGGGCGCTGCACGCTCTGTCGCCCGAGGAGGAGCAGACGTGTTAACTTGCGCGCGCATCGCAACGGTCATCCCGATCACCAGCAGCGTGCCCCGCAATATGCGGTTCCTAGATTGTGCGAACATTCTGGCCCAGTTCGTTTCGTTTCAGAAGCTATGGGCCGCGGTGACGGCGATCGCAATTGCAGTCACGATTTGAGCAGCCGCCACTGTGTTCTGGAACTTGTGGCTGATGGAGAAAGTCTTCTCCGGCACCACCACCATGTCGCCTGGTTGCAGAGCCGCTTTTTCAACCCCGCCGCTAAACACGCCCCCTGGACCACCGATAACTGAACCATCCCCACGCACCACAAATATGGCTTTCTTGTTGGCCATCTCGGTCGGGCCACCGGCCTGAGTCAGATACCAACCGGCGTTCTTGCCAGGCTTGTAGGTGATGGCGGTTGGGTTGTAGACGGAGCCGTCCACCAGTACCATGTTGGACCTCTTTGGAATATAGATCGCGTCACCGGCCCGCACTGGGATGTCCGCCGAGGTATTGGCCCACCGTCGTACGTTGCTCGAGATGTGGACGACCATACGCCCGACCGGCGGAGTGTTTTCCAACCGCTCCAGTGTGGTTTGGTACTGTAACAAGGTTGCCTGTCGGACATCTTCCTGGTCGCCACCCGGCGTGAGATTGATCTCCGCCTGCTCTCCCTTGACCCGGCGAATCAGTTCGGACCGGTTCTGCTCTTCCATCTCCCGGACGCTGGTACGTTGAAAGATCGTGCCGTAGGGATAGGCATCGCTGCGCAAGCCACCGGCTCGCTCAATGATCGAACTCAAGCGTTCACCTTCTTGAATTCCATAAGTGCCCGGGTACTGAACTTCGCCTTGGACGGAAATCAAGGCGCCTTTGTCCTCCCAACCCGTGAGTTGGCGTATGGTGAGAACGTCACCGTCATGCAGGCGGACGTCGGTGTCGGGTTCCCCCGCCAGAGCTCTTGCGATCGGCACCGACTGGTGATCGCTAACGATCTTGCTACCGTTCTGGACCATGTAACTGGTGAGGTCGGCCTCGTCCGTGTAAGCACCACGAGTGAGGCCGCCGGCGAACCGGACGAGGCCGGCCGCGGTCAGGCCGTCTCCGAGCGGGTATTTGCCGGGCCGCCCAACCTCTCCCTTGATCACGACTGTAGGAGGATCAACTTTCGCCAAACTGCGGTGCACGATGACGCGGTCCTTAGGCTTAAGCAAGACGTCATCTTTCGCGTCTCCAGCCAAAACCCCGCTTAGGTTGGCACTGATGACCTGAAGCTTGTCGTCTTGGGTCTTGCGGAATACTTGCACGTCGTCGGTGCCAGCATCGGAAGTTGTGCCGCCTGCCATGAAGATGGCGTCGCGAAGGTGCACAACTCCGTTGGTGACATGGTCTCCGGGATCCCTGACCTCACCGGTAACCGTAACGATGGGAGGATCCTCGAAATCAAAGCGTCCATAAACGCGGACGGTATCGAAAGGTTTCAGAAACAAGTCCTGATCGGTGCCGGCGAGCGCCTGTTCCAAGTTGAACGCCAGAACCTCCGGTGTTTTATCCGGGCTGTTGAGCCGAATGATTTCTGCGCGTTCCTTGTACGGTTCAGGCAGGAGATCCTTGTACGACTTGATCAGGTCGGTCACTTTCATGCCGTCACGGTAGGCAAATTTCCCCGGCCGGAAAACGTGACCGTCGAGGTATACAGTTTTGTCGGCATACGGCAAGATGGGCGAGATTTGCACTTTGTCGCCGTCCTGAATTTTGAAATCCACAAGCGCCTGGGTCACAGATTCCTGGTTGTTATTCTCTGGAATGTCGAGCCGGAGCATGGTGCGGGTTTCGTGAGCTTGCAGACGTTCCACGTCGACATGTCGCAGCGTGCCGCTGGGCAGGACGCCGCCGGCCAGTTGCAGCACCTCTGCCAGGCTCTTCTCGCCGTTCAGTTCATAGATCGCGGGACGCCGCACCATGCCCCCTACGGTGACTTCGGCACCGAGGGGTGGGATCTGAATCGTATCCCCGGATTCAAGTGGCTGCATGCGGGCGTTAACGCCGTGCAAGAGCAGATCGTACACGTCGACCTGTTCGATTAGTTGCTGGCCACGATAGTGCCGGAGCAGGCGGAGACTGCCACTCGAAGTGGGACCGCCAGCTGCATAGACAGCATTCAACGCCGTCGACAGGGAACTGATATCGTAGGCTCCGGCACGCTCGACGTCACCCACGACATACACCCGAATGGAGCGGAGGCGAGTGAGCGAAACATCAGCTTGAACGTCGCGGTACTGGGTCCGCAACGCCGCCTGCACCATGTGCTGCACGTCGCCCATGGTCTTGCCGGAAACCTGGACATTGCCCACATCCGGAAGGGCCACTAGACCCTGACGGTCAACCACCCGCCGAAGGCGCTGCGCTACGCTACCAAACAGGTCAATATTCAGCCCATCCCCGGGCCCCAGCACATAGTCCGGCCCGACCGGCAGATCCATGGGGAGGTTATCGAGGTTGCCTGTGCCATTCTGAAAAATGTCCATGCCGAATCGATCCAGTGTTGCGGATCGGCGAGAGTATTGGGCGTAAAGGTCGTAGAGCGCGGGAACGTCGGCATACGGATTTGGCCGGTGCGCCAGGACCGGCTGCTTGGGGGAGGTTGGAACGGAAGGAGTAGACGGCGGGGACGGCTGCGGCACTTGCGGCACAGAAACATCCTTACCATTCTCAGCGTAGGGATCGAAGCTCCCAACCCCTCCTAAACCGAGCATCCCGTTGCCCATTTGCGAATTCCCTGCGAGACCCAGACCGAGTGCGGAACCCTGATCAGTCATCCCGTTTCCGCCAGACAAGCCGGAACCCCCCACCTGGCCCGCGCCTCCTCCAGTCAGACTGGCGGAAAGCAGCTGGGAAACCTGGTCGGGAGTTGCCGTCATACCATTGGCGTTGCCCACAGGAGCACCACCGGCGCTGCCAGCTGCCGCCGACTGGGCCTGGGCCAGGAGCAGCAAACGGCGCGGATCGTTGGCGGGAAGAGTTGTCTGTGGATTCTGTTGAGGGAACTGCTGAGTCGGGCCAATCCCAGGACTGCCGAGTCCCCCTACGTTCCCTTGGGGCTGCGCCCAATACAAGTCCTCCTGGCTCTTCGGGTTCGGCACAGTTGTGCCTGCCGTGCCCATCAAGGCAGTCTGTGGCGTGGGGGGGGCAGCGGCGTTCCGCTCCCTTTCTTCAATGGTCGGCTTGGCACGCACATACGCGCGATCCTCGATTTCGCGCGTGAACAATACCCGCGTGCTTTGGTCCTGTCGCACCAAGCGGAAGACCGCCTCGTCAGTGAGATCTTCCGGGTCGATCACACGGCCCTGAGCAAACGCAGTACGAACCAGCAGTTTTTTGCATTCCAGGAACAAACCGGGTTCGCTCGCCAGGAGGGTAACGATCTTGTCGGCAGAAAGCGCGACCAGGCGGTCGGCCTCCATCTCGGCACGCGATTGCTCATTGGGCAGCGCCCGGTTGCGGTTGGGCTCGGGTTCGCTGCGATCGCGTCGTGGTGCGTCACGGTTCGGGTTTTCCTGAGCAGCGGCACCCGTACCTGCTACCAGCAGCAAGAAAATGAAGACCAGAATTGCGGAACAAACCTGAAAACCGTTAACCCTATGCTTCATAGATACCTCTGTGCATGATGGCGTAGAGAGCTAAGCCAAGGCCCGATCAGCCCATGCCAAGAAAGCTTTTACAGCTCCGCCCTCTCACTTCCAGGGCTTATGTGAGATAACCCATTCACCTTCATTGACTTCTAAACAACGCCCAACCAGTACTTTGCTTTACCATCGCAGCCGATACCCTGTCCAAACCCCGCTACACTTTCGAAGTCGCGCTGCGCCATCGTGCATCTGCCAAGTAGCAGGGCTGGCACAACCCCGACTTCAGGTGCCGACTAGCTCCGGCTTGTTTCGTAACACGCTCAGGATGCCCTGCTCTGACGACTCCACCCGCATGGAACGAATATCGACAAAAGCCCAATAGAAAATGCCGCTGTTACGTTCTGGCGCAACCGCAAGAATCTTCATTTGCGGATAGCGTCCCAGAAGAAACCCACGCAGGCCGGGACGCGCCTCCGGCTCCTCCAGTGCGATGATCAGATAGTCGGGCCGGGTGCGTTCCACCAGTTCGGTGAGTTCGCCATCGTCTTCGGTCTCGCCAACGATCTCGATATCAGGCTGGTCCCCAACCGTGGCCAGGACCAAATCCTTCATCAAGCGTGGCCGGTTCGCAACCAACACTTTGACTTTTTGCACGATATTCTCCGTGCCGCGCAGTTTCTATCAGAACTGCCGAAAAAGTAAGACTCAAATCCGGTTCAACGAACCTAACTATGTAGTACCAAGAAGTTTACTTCGACGGGTGGCAATCCGTCTGTGCTGAGGGCATGCGAGTACCCAAAAAGTACCGATCAGATTAGCTCGGAATTCGGCTCAAGCGACCGCGCCGGGCAGGCGGCAGCGATCGACGGCCCCGAGACGATCTCTGGCCCCGAGCTTGCGCAGCATGCGGTGGACGTGATTCTTCACGGTTTGCTCGGAAAGATTCAACTGCCCCGCGATCTCCTTGTTGGTAAGCCCGCGGCTGATCATCTGCACGAGTTGTTGCTCGCGGCGGGTAAGTCCAAGACCATGCTTGAAAACAAACGCGGCGGGCTGAGGCGCAGGGTTCGCCAGTTGCTCAAACAGAGCCATGCATAAGGTGGGAGGAC
>Ga0335078_10000809_pt1 | contig 47722 bp, 44 predicted proteins | sample Lox_Sample_32_FD_206711 | JGI IMG/M metagenome (GOLD analysis project Ga0335078, IMG submission 206711) | Soil microbial communities from Loxahatchee National Wildlife Refuge, Florida, United States - Lox_Sample_3.2 | ecosystem: Environmental > Terrestrial > Soil > Wetlands | place: USA... | reverse complement strand
TCGAACAGGTTTCCATCGAGCCTCCACTGGCTCCGCTCCCGCTCGCCGACGACCCGCACAGGGCGGTCGCGGGCGAGTAAGCGCCCGAATTCACCGACACCAGCCATTGCCAGGAGTAGGTCGCGGTTCCGGTCGACGGGAGGGTCGCCGAGACGGTCATCGGCTGGTCGGCGTCGAGCGTCGTCACGCTCGGAGTGGGAGTCCCTGACGCCGTGAGGGCCGAGTTCACGGTGACCGCCGGCGAAGCGGTGGAGGTTTCGATAACGGGGAGCGAGGCGCTGTCCATGACCTGGAGCTCGAACAGGTAGCTCCCAAGGAGGGTGGAGCCGGTGGTGACGAACGAGCAGGTCTCTACGGCGCCGCCGCTCGCGCCGGAGCCGCTGGGGGTCGCGCACTGGGACGACGTCGCGGGATTGTAGGTCGTGCCGCCGTTCGTGCTGTAGAACCACTCCCACGCGTACGGGGTCGTCCCACTGCTGGGAAGGGTCCCGGTCAGCGTCGAGGTCTGGCCGCGGTCCACGATCGCGTTCGACGAGATCGTCGGCGCCGCCGGTGCCGTCAGCGCCGTGTTGACGGTGACAGCGCTATCGGTCGTCGGAGAGGCCGTGGGTACCGGCGATGCCCCGCCGGTCGTTCCCGTGTCGGTGAGGGTCACCGTGAGAATGCAGTTGGTGGTCGTGGCGGTCGGCATGAAATCGAGGCTGGCCGCTCCCGAGTCGGCGAATCCCGGACAGCTGCCCGAGGAGATCGACCAGGAGTAGCTGAACGATCCCGTGCCGCCTCCGGGCGTCGCGGTGAGCGTGACTCCCTGCCCCATGTCGAGGACCACGGAGGTCGGTGAGATCGAGACGGTGGGAGTCGCCTTCACGACGATCGCCGAATTGGTCGCGGGGTTGGCGGTCGGCGTCGGCGACGCTCCCCCGGTGGTACCGGTGTCCGTGATCGTGACCGTGATCGCGCAGGCGCCGGTCGTCGTGGTCGGAGTATAGGTCAGCGTGGAGACGCCGGAGTTAAGGAACGCAGGGCAGCTACCGGACGCAACAGACCAGAGATACGTGAAGGTCCCGGTACCTCCCAAGGGGGTCGCCGTGATCGTCACCGACTGCCCTTGGTCCATCTCGACGGAGGTCGGGGAGAGCGAAACGGTCGGGGTAGCCTTCACCGTCACCGCAGCGTTGGTGGCCGGGAGAGCCGTGGGGGTGGGCGAGGCGCCGCCCGTGGTCCCCGTGTCCGTGAGGGTGACCGTGAGGACGCAGGTGGCGGTCGTTCCGCTCGGCGTATACGTGAGGGAGGCCGTGCTCGGGTTCGTGAACCCCGGGCAGGCCCCGGAATGGATCGCCCAAGTGTAGGTGAAGGTCCCGGTACCGCCGGCGGGGGTCGCGGTGATCGTGACGGACTGGCCCTGGTCCATGACCACCGAGGTCGGCGATATCGTCACCGTCGGCGTCGCCTTCGCAACGACGACACTGTTGGTGGTCGGCGTCGCCGTCGGAACCGGTGTCGCTCCGCCCGTGGTCCCGGTGTCCGTGACCGTCACCGTGAGAGTGCACCCTGCGGTCGTCCCGGTCGGCGCGTAGGTCAGCGTCGATGCCCCCGAATTGCTGAACCCGGGGCAGGTTCCCGAAGCGATCGACCACGTATAGCTGAATGACCCGGTCCCGCCGGCCGGGGTCGCCGTGATCGTCACCGACTGACCCTGGTCCATGGTTACGGAGACGGGTGAGAGTGTGACCGTGGGGGTCGCCTTCACCGTCACGGCGGCGTTGGTGCTCGGTGTCGCCGTCAGCGTCGGAGTGGCGCCGCCGGTCGTTCCGGTGTCGGTGAGGGTGACGGTAAGGCCGCACCCCGCGCTCGTCGCGCTGGGCGTGTACGTCAGCGTTGCCGCCCCGGAGTTGGAAAACCCGGGGCAGCTCCCCGACGATATCGACCATACATAGCTGAAAGTCCCCGAACCGCCGGACGGCGTTGCGGTGATCGTGACCGACTGTCCCTTGTCCATCAGGACCGAGGTCGGGAGGAGCGACACGGTGGGTGCCGCGTTCACCGTGACCGCGGAGTTCGTCGTCGGAGTGGCCGTGGGGGTCGGGGTGGATCCCCCGGTCGTCCCGGTGTCGGTGACGGTGACCGTGAGAACGCAATTCGAGGAAACCCCACTCGGAGTGTAGGTCTGTGACGCCGTGGGGGAGGCGGAGAATCCGGGGCAGCTCCCCGCACCGATCGACCAAACGTAGCTGAACGATCCCGTCCCTCCCGAAGCCGACGCAGAAATCGTCACGGATTGACCGAGGTCCATGACGACGGAGGTCGGAGAGATCGTCACCGACGGGGCGACGTCCACAGTCACCGAGGTCGAGGTCGTCGGCGTTGCAGCTCCTCCGGTCGGTCCGCCGAGCGTTCCGGTGTCGGTGACCGAGACCGTGAGCACGCAGGTGGAGCTGGTTCCAGTGGGGGTATAGGTGAGCGCGATGGCCCCCGAATTCGAGAAGCCCGGACAAGCGCCGGAATGGATGGACCACGCGTAACCGTACGTGCCGGTCCCGCCCGAAGGGTTCGCCGTGATCGTTACCGACTGGCCTTGGTCCATGACGACGGAGGTCGGAGATATAGTGACCGCAACCGCCGCGTCCACGGTGACCGAGGCCGGCGTGGCCGGCGTCGCCGTTGAGGCCGGCGTCGCCCCTCCGGTGGTGCCCGTGTCGGTGATTGTCACCGTAAGAACGCAAGTCGAAGTGGTACCGCTCGGAGTGTAGGTCTCGGTCGAGGCTCCCGAGTTAGCGAAGCCCGGGCAGGTGCCCGAGGCGATGGACCAAGTGTAACCGAAGGTGCCCGTCCCGCCGACCGGGGTTGCGGTGATCACAACGGACTGGCCCTGATCCATGACCACGGTCGTGGGGGAGATGGATACCGTTGGGGTCGACTTCACCGTCACCGCCGTGTTGGTGGAGGGCGTCGCGGTCGGAGTGGGAGTCGCCCCACCGGTCGTCCCCGTGTCGGTGAGCATCACGGTAAGGACGCAATTCGCGGTGATCCCGGACGGAGTGTAGGTCAGGGTCGCGGCCCCCGAGTTGCTGAATCCGGGACAGGATCCTGAAGCGACCGACCACACGTACGAGAACGTACCGGTACCGCCCGCCGGCGCGGCGGTAATCAGCACATGCTGGCCGTGATCCATCACGACCGAAGTAGGAGAGAGCGATACCGTCGGGGCGGTGTCCACCGTCACCCCCGCATCGGTCGAAGGGGTCGCCGTTGGCGTCGGCGTTGCACCTGTCGTGGTTCCTGTGTCGGTGAGAGTCACGGTGAGAGTGCACGTCGTACTCGCGCCGCTCGGCGTGAAGGTCAACGCGGACGTTCCCGGATTGCTGAACCCCGGACAGGTTCCAGAAGCGATCGCCCAAACGTAGCTGAACGTCCCGGTCCCGCCCGTGGGGGTCGCCGAGATCGTTACCGACTGGCCGATGTCCATGACCACGGAAGTCGGAGCGATGGAGACCGTGGGCGTTGCATCGACCGTCACCGCCGATGCCGTGGACGGCGTGGCCGCGCCTCCGGTCGGCCCTCCGCTTGTTCCGGAGTCCGTGAGCGTCACCGTCAGGACGCAGTTATTGGTGGTCCCGCCGGGAGTGTACGTCAACGTAGCGGCTCCCGAGTCCGAGAAGCCCGAACACGTCCCCGACAGAATCGACCAAGCGTAGGCGTAACTTCCCGTGCCACCCGACGGGGTCGCGGTGATCGTCACGGATTGACCTTGGTCCATCACCACGGTCGTAGGCGAGACAGTGACCGACAACGCAGTGTCGACCGTCACCGCCGACTTAGTCGCGGGCGTGACCGTGGGAACCGGGGTCGCCCCGCCGGTCGTGCCGGTATCCTTGAGGGTCACGGTCAGGACACAGTTCGTTGTGGTTCCGCTCGGGGTGTAGGAGAGCGTGGCCGCGCCCGAGTTCGAGAATCCCGGGCAGCTTCCGGAGAAGACCGACCACGTATACGTGAACGTCCCGGTTCCACCGGCGGGAGTGGCGGTGATCGTGACCGACTGGCCCCTATCCATCAGGATCGTGGTCGGTGAGAGCGAGACCGACGGGGTCGCTTTCACAGTCACGGCCGAGTTGGTGGACGGCATGGCCGTCGGGGCCGGAGTTGCTCCGCCGGTGGTCCCGGTGTCGGTCACCGTCACGGTGAGAACACAATCCGCGGTGGTTCCGGTCGGAGAGTAAGTAAGGGTCGCCGCGCCCGAGTCCGAGAATCCCGGACAGGTCCCCGAGGCAATCGACCAGCTGTAGGTGAAGGTCCCCGTCCCGCCCGAGGGGGTCGCGGTGATCGTGACTGACTGATCACGATCCATCAACACCGTCGTGGGGGAGATCGACACTGTCGGGGTGGCTTCCACGGTCACCGACGCGTTCGTGGAGGGTGTCGCTGTAGGGATAGGAGTCGCGCCTCCGATAGTGGCGGTATCGGTCACGGTAACGGTGAGAACACAGTCGGAGCTCGTGCCCGTCGGGGTGTACGTCAGCGTGGCAGCCCCTGAATCGGAAAATCCCGGACAAGTTCCCGAGGCAATCGACCAGGCGAAACTGAACGACCCGGTGCCCCCGGCCGGAGACGCCGTGAGCATGACCGACTGGCCGTTGTCCATGAGAACGGTGGTCGGCGAGATCGTCACCGAAATCGCAGTATCCACAGTGACCGAGGCTCGGGTTGTCGGCATCGCGGTGGGCGTGGGTGTCGCCCCTCCGGTTGTTCCGGTATCGGTCAGAGTGACAGTGAGGACGCAATTCGTGGTGGTTCCAGTAGGAGTGTACGTTAGGGTGGAGGTGCCCGAATCCGAAAAGCCGGGGCAACTTCCCGAGTGGACCGACCAACTGTAGGCAAATGTGCCGCTACCTCCCGTCGGTGTCGCAGTAAAGGTGACCGATTGGCCCTGATCCATGACGACCGTGGTGGGCGATATCGAAACCGTCGGGGTCGCTTTCACGGTCACCGCGGCGTTTGTAGAGGGGGTGGCGGTAGGCGCGGGGGTCGCCCCTCCCGTCGTGCCGGTATCGGTGATAGTGACCGTGAGCACGCAGTCCGTGGTTGTTCCGGAAGGGGAATACGTGACGGTCGCCATCCCCGAGTTCGCGAAGCCGGGGCACGTGCCCGAGGCGATCGACCAGGCATAGCTGAAGGTCCCGGTTCCTCCCGAGGGCGTCGCTGTGATGGTGACCGACTGGTCGCGGTCCATCAGTACGCTCGTCGGAGATATCGAGACCGTGGGTGTCGCGTTCACCGTTACGGCGGCATTGGTCACTGGGGTCGCCGTTGGAACGGGGGTTGCTCCGCCCGTTGTGCCCGTGTCGGTTAGCGTTACCGTGAGAAGACAGTCAGAAGTGATGCCGGTTGGCGTGAAGGTGAGGCTCGCTGCACCCGAATCCGTGAACCCCGGGCAAGTACCCGACGCGACCGACCAGGAGTAACTGAACGTCCCAGTCCCGCCGGTCGGCGACGCGGTGAGAGTCACCGACTGGTCCTGGTCCATGACTACCGTGGTGGGAGTAATCGAGACCGTTGGAGCGGCGTCGACAGTGACGGATGCCGGAGTTGTCGCCGGGGCCGTTTCAGAATTCGAGTCGGTTACGCTGACCGAGACAGAGCAGCTGGACGTGGTCGCAATAGGGGTGTACGTCACGGTAACGGCGTTGGAATTGGAGAAACCCGGGCAGGATCCAGTGGTGGACCACGCGTAGCTGTAGGTCCCGTTGCCCCCCGAACCGGTCGCGGTGAGGGTCACTTGCTGTCCCTGGTCCATTTCGACCGAGGTGGGGGAGATCGACACCGACAAGGGCGAGTCGATCACGATGGCCTCTTCGCCCCACGCCGCCGAATTTGTCCAAGTCGGCGCGGAGGTGAACGAACCGGTGCCCAGCACACCCCGGTACTCGACGTATGAAGCCGTGGCCCCTCCGTCGTTGATCGTGTCGGCCTGAGTGAAAGCGGCCGTGGGCGTGATTCCGGACGACTCGTTCGCAGTGGAGAGTATGCCCACGATGGATGCGGGCGCACCGTTCGCTGTCACGCTAACCGAGGCAGCGGTTCCGAGGCCGCTCGAGAAGCTCCCGGCTCCTATTGGAAAGTTCGTGTCCACGCCAGCGAAGGCAAAGATGATCGCAGTCGCATTGACCGCAGTAGTCCCTTGCGTTCCCCCGGCATCTACATTAACCGTGTCGGCGCCCGCGTTCGCGTCAATCGCGTAGAAGACGTACTGGGCGCTTCCCGTTCCGTTCCATAGGTTCGACGACTCGAGATTCCACGAGGAGGCTTGCGTGTCCGAGATGTTGCCTGCAACTAGACCGGGGCCGGATTGCCCGGCGTCGGTAATCTCGAGGACCAGTAACTCGTTGGAACTACCCGTGGTTATGGAGAGAGGCCCGCTCCCCCCGGCCCCGCCGAACCAATTCGCTGCAGCGCACGGGCCGTGACAGGTGCCGTGAGGGTCGGTATCAAAAGTTGGTGGGGAAGATGCAACCGAGGTGGCGGCTCCGCTCGAAGTCGAACTCTCGACGGTGACTGTGAATGTCTGGCTGTCCGACGACGAGGGCGAGCTTACGGTCGAAAGGGAGACCGCACTCGAAATGCTCGTGCTAACCGGAGCGGCCGATGATGCAGCCCCCGGGCTGATCGAGGCAGCGGCTGCCGCCCCTAGCATAACAACGGCGATAAGAACGGTCAGCGCGACTGCCCAGCTCTTTGTCCACCCCAAACGTGCGTTCATTGCTACTCGCCACCCTCCCAAAATTCGCGCTCCGAAACCGCTCTGCCCGGGGCGCCCGAAGAATCACGTCGACCAACCGGTCGGGTTGAGAGGACCATTTCAGACTCTCTCTTGCATTTGTTGAGATACCGGTAAGCGGTCCCCAGAACCGTGCACGGCTACACGGGGCTGGCGGGACGATGTGATTTCAAACTCGTGAACGCGTCCATTAAGCTTTCCAAGAGGGAAGCGGCGTATAACATTCGATTTGTTTAAGGTGGAAATCGTACTATCTGTAGAATAGGTAGAGTAAGATGCCGAACGTCACATTCGCCATTCCCGCGGAGCTTCACCGAGAGATGCGAGCCCATCCCGACATACGGTGGGCGGAAGTGGCCCGGAGGGCGTTTCGGGACCACCTGGACAAGCTCGAGCTCTACGACCACTTACTGAAATCCTCGAAGCTTACCCAGGCCGACGCGGTACGCCTCGGTCGCGAAATCCGTCAATCTGCTGCTACGCGCCCCAAGTCTCCCCCGGGGACCTGATCGTCGGATTCAGGGAGCGGCGTTAGGAGGGTACCCTCCGCATTGCGAATGCGTGCAATTGCACTTACACCCATCGCGGGCGGGTCGGTCACTTGGGGGTTTCGGGCGCGGGCGGCACTATCGGACCCATCGTAGACGCCACTTCGGACTCCGGTTCCCCCGACGGCCGCGCCTGACCAACTAGGAAGAAGGCAAACGCGAAAGCGATCACGACGCAGACCGCCAGGATGAGGAAAACCTCGTTGTAGGTCGTCACCAGCGCGTTCGTGAATTCTGGTCCGGTTTGGGCGGAGGACGAGAGTGCTTGGTAGCGCCAAGTCTCGAAGACCGTGATCAGCGAGATCCCCAGCGCTCCCCCAAGGCTTTGGAAGAACCGTGTGAGCCCGACCGCGGCCCCGACGTCCTCCCTCGGGGCCTCGTTCAGGATCGCCATTTGGGATGCGACCAAGGTAAGCCCGAGGCCGAACCCCATCGGTATCAACGGTAGCGCGACCCCCCCGATGGGAAGGAACCCGTAGGCGAGCTGCCACAGCGGGACGGTGGGGGTCAGCTGCGTCAGGAGGAATCCCGCGACCCCGGCAACCAGAAGACCCGGAACCGCGATTGTCCGGTACGAGATACGGGTCAAAATTTGACCCGCGAGAGCCGCTGCGATGATCATCGGAATCGCGAAGAAGTAGATGATATCCCGAACGTTCGCGGCGGCGTTTGGACCCTGGTGCAACAACACGATTCCCACGAACACGGAGAGGAACGTGATGGAGGAACTGAACACGATCCCGGTGAACAGCATGATCCCGCTGGCAGCCCCGATGACCCGTTGGCCGAGGAGTCTCAGGGGGACGAGCGGATGCGGGATTCTCAACTCCCACCACAGGAAAATGGCAAACAGTACCACCGAACCGACGATGAGCGCCGCCGTTCGGGGGTCGGTCCAAGCCCAACCGGCGTCCGCGACCTGCACGAGGGCGAACATCAGCGCTCCCACCCAACCGGAGAGCAGGGCGGCGCCCGGGGTATCGAATCCGCCGGTGGAGGGCGCGCGGACGGGACCGAGGGCAAAGAGGAGGATCGCCATGGCGGCGATTCCGAACGGGAGATTGATGTAGAAGACCCAGCGCCAGGTCGTCACGGACACGATGTAGCTCCCGACCAGCGGCCCCAGCACGATCGAGAGCCCGGCGGACCCGCTCAAGAGCCCGACGGCTTTTGCCCGCGTGGTCGGGGAGTAGAGTACACCCACCATCGCGAGAGCGACCGGGAAGACCCCGCCCCCGCCGAACCCCTGGATCCCGCGGAACACGATCAGCTCGCTCAGATTCTGACTCAGTCCGGCCAGGGCCGACCCGACGATGAAGATCGCGAGGCCCGCGAGGAAGACGTTCCGGCGGCTCGTGATATCGGAGAGGCGAGCAAAGATCGGAATCGAGATGGTCGAGGAGATCAGGTAAGCGCTGACGACGAACGTGACACCGTCGACCTGGTGGAGGTCGCCGGCGATGTTGGGCAACACGGTCGAGACGACCAGGGCATCCATCCCGCCCATCAACAGCGAAAAGAACAGCCCGACGAGGACGAGGAGTCCCGTGATCCCGGTGAGATACCCCGCCGGGGTCGAGATACTCGAGGGGCTCCCAGGCCCCGTACCCATCCCCTCACTTCCACCTGCGGACCCCATCGAGATCCCCTTCGTTCGAAAATTAATGACTATTAGTCAGTATAAAGTCTTTTAGTCATTTGACCGGGGACGAGAAGGTTAAAGTACGCTCGCCTCGGTCCTCGGAAACGACTCCGGTGCCGGGGTCGCGTCACCGATGCCGAAAGTAGTCCCCGAGTACAAGGCCCAGGCTCGCGCCCGCATCCTCGCGGCGGCGAGCGGGGTCTTCCGGCGCAAGGGCTTTCGTAGCGCCACGATGGACGACATCGCTCGCGAGTTGGGGGTCAGTAAGGGCGCTCTCTACCTCTACTTCCGGACGAAGGCCGAGCTGCTCATCCACATCCAGGACCAGGCACGGGACGACATCATTGCCAAGTGGGAGAAGCTGATCGACTCGGGGGATATCGCCGAGGGAATCGCGAACTCACTGGGTGACATCTTCACCGGCGAGGCGGACCCGGCGCTCTGGCACGAGCTGGTCGCGGAGTCGTCGAGCGACCCCGAGGTGCGGGACGCCCTCAAGATCGATCACCGGGAGGATACGAAGTTCATGCGGCAGTTCCTCGACCGGCTCGAGGCGCGCGGTCGGATTCCAAAGATGCGGGACCCGGCGGCGCTCACCCAGGTCGTCCTGACGCTCCTTCAGGGTACCGCGCTCCAGATCATGCTGACCGGCCGAGGGGCCGAGGCACGCAAGTCGCTGATTCGCGAGCTCCGCCTGGTTCTCGGACCCTGACCTTCCCGAAATTCACCCCGCTCGGATGGATCCTATCGAGTCACCGTAACCCGCGGAACCCCCCCGGCGACGAATGGAAGCTCTATAGCCGTCCGAACGAGCGCCCCGGGGGCCTTCATGTATCGGGACCCGTTGGCTCCTCCATGGCCCGGATGAACGACCAAGAAGGAAGCAAGTTCGACGCACCGCTCGATGTGATTTGGAAGTATCTGCAGAGCCCCGAGGCCCACGGTGGCGCCCACAAAAATTCTCGAAATCGTGCGATGAAACCGGTCTCCGACACGTCGTTCATCGTCTCGTGGGAGCAGAACATGAACGGCAATTGGGTGAAGGTGGCCAACCGGATCACCGTCTTCCCGCCCCTCGGCATGGTCGCCGAGGCCATCGAAGGTCCGATGACCGGCTCGAAGATGTTCACGGTCTACACGCCCCACGGCGCCAAGACCGAGGTCTCAATCTACGCGGAGATGCAATCACCGATGGTGCCCGAGTCCCAACTCGAGCCGATCGTCCGGGGCGCCTGGGAAATGGCGTTCAACGAGGATTCGGCCGGCATCCGCGAGTTCGCGAAGAACCCGAAGTAGCCATCGTCCGGAAGAACCGACGCCCGGGGGAGGTCCCCCGTCGAGGCCCGTTCTACTCGGTCGGGCGAACGGCCTCGGCCGGGGGCATCTGGGCCGCCCGAAACGATGGTTCGGCGATCGCGAGCATCGCGAGCCCATACGCGGTGGCGAGGATGATCCCGAGGTTGAGCCAGGGGACCGCAAACACGGTGACGCCCGCCGAGGACGCCGACGAGCTCAGGGTAACGTTCCAGACGATGAGAAGTCCCAGCACGGTCCCGATCGCGATTCCGACGAGCGTCACGAACGAATACTCGAGGAAGAACGCCTTCAGGACCATTCGGCGCGTGAATCCGTTCGCCCGGATCATGCCGATCTCCCGGCGGCGTTCGGCCACCGCCCGGAGGGCGACAATGCCGAGCGCCGCGATCCCGACCGCGAGACCCAGACCGACGAAGATCTGGAGGAGGCCGATCACCCCCTCGGTGGAGGCGATCGAGGTGGCGAGCAGGTCGGCGATGTTGAGCACGACGAGACCGTAGGGGAAGAATGCGGCCTTCGCGACCTGGGCGGCCCGAGTGGCCGAGGCCCCCGGGGCGAGCGAGAGGAAGAAGACCTTCTCTTCGGAGACCCCGAGGGCGGCGGCGGTCGGGGGGCTGACGAATACCCCCGAGACGAGGGATTGGGACATGATGCCGATCACGGTCACCGGGGTGCGATTGCCGTTGCTGGGATTGGTCAGGAGGATCGTTCCCCCGACGTTCACCTTCGGGTGGTTTCCGCCCGAACCGGTCCCGAGGTTGTTCGTTACGGGGGCGTAGCTCTGATCGACGACCGCTACGCCCGGCTTCGATGCGAGCTCGGCATTGACCTGCGCCGCGCTCATGCCGGCCCCGGTGGCAGTGTACGTGAAGTGGTTGGTCGCGTAGAAATTGGACGACGCGGGGGCCCCCGCGGGCGCCGAATAGACCGAGTCGGAGTACGGGTTTCCCGAGAACCCGCTGACGTTCACGTAGATCCCGCCGTAATCCAGCGGGACGACCGCTGAGAAGTACGGCGCGACGGTCGAATTGTTCGCCACGAGCCCCGGGAGATCCGCGATCGGCGTCGCCGAGTACGCCACGAAAGTGTACCCGCCGGATTGCTCCTGGAGGGTGTTGCCGAGGCTCGCGTCGACCGTGGCCCCCGTCCCGGCGATGGCGACCAGGACGAAGATGACCAGGGCGAAGATCGCGAGGCTGATCGTGGTCCGGGAGGATCGGCGGCTCGGGTAGGAGAGGGCGATCCGGGCCACAGGGGCGTTCTGCCGCTTTCCTCCCGCGAGCCGCATGAGCCCGTTCGCGATGTCGGCGGCGTTGAAGGCGAAGAGAAGGAGCGCCCCCGTGACCATGATGATCCCCTCCGTGAAGACGATGAAGATCCCGCCCCCGTGGTCGGACCCGAGTACGGCAGCGTGCAGCGGCTCATACCCGGCCCAGACTAGGAGCGCCGCGCCAGTCACGGAGAAGACGATCCGGTTGCGCGCGAACCGGGACGCGATCAGGGCGAGACCCAAGATGGCGAAGGTCCCGCCGAGGATGGGGTAGGACGCGTCCGACGTTCCTCGGTAGGTGGCGGCGAACAGCAGGGCCCCGATGACCAAGCTCGCCGCTCCCAGGTACGCAAGGTAAGTGTAGGTCTTCACCGTCGGCGGGGGTTCCGGTAGGTCGCGGATCGCCCGTACGATGTTGAGACGGCTCGCCCGCCAGCTCGCCGCCACGACCGTCACGAGGGTCAGCAGGAAACCGACCACGTAGGCCGTGAGGAGCGTCTCGAACGTGAACGTGAACGACTCGAGAAAGGCCGACGGCGGAAGTCCGGGTTGGGGATAGAGAGCGCTGAACGCGTAGGTCAGACCGTAACCGACCCCCACGCCCAACAACGTCCCGGCGAGGGCGCTGCCGGCGGAGTAGGCCAGCCCCTCGAAGACATACGAGTAGACGAGCTCGCGCCGCTGGAGCCCGATGGCCCGCATCACGCCCATCTCTCCCTTGCGCTCTTCGGCGAGGAGGACGAAGATCCCCACGATCAGCATCGCTCCGGCGACGATCGAGAAGAGGCCGAGGACGAGGAACAACGTGGTGACGCTGTTGGCGGCGGAATTCGCCGTCGCGAGGGCCCCGACGAGCACCTGGTCGACCGTGAGTCCCCGCGCGGCCGGAATGTGGGCGAGCGTCGCGTTGAGCGTGGCGCTTACCTGCGGGGCGAGCGACAAGCGATTGGCCTGATCGCCCACGTTGGTAACGGAAAGGAAGTTGATCGCGCCCGGCATCCTCTCGAGCTGCTGGGCCGTGACGAGGTCGACGAAGGCGCTGCCGAAGTTTCCGACGCCCCCCGTGGGGAACGCCCCGCGAATATTGTCCTGGACGACCGCCTGCACGGTCGCGGGAATCCCGGTGGCCCCCGCGCCGTAGAGCACCACCGAATCGCCGGCCGACGCGTTCAGCTCGGAGGCCGCAAGGTCATCGAGGAAGACGCCGCCCCCGGTGGGACCCTGGAGGGACTCCCCCGAGTCGCTGACGAACGCGCCCAGCTGGGTGCTTTGGTTCCCGTTCACCCCGATCAGATTGAGGTTCACCTGGGGAATGCCGCTGGTCCGGTCGAAGATCGAAACCGTGCTCACGATCTCCGGAGCCATTCCGGCGATCGACGGGTTCCCGGCGGTTGCGTTCGCGACGTCCGAGTAGACCGAGTAGGGGAACGGGGTCCACGCCCCCGAGGGCGACTGGTTCCCCACCGCCTCATCGTTGTAGCCCACGCCAAGGACCGTGTAATGGACCTCCAACTCCGAGATCGTGTCTCCGACCACGAGGCTGCCGGAAACGATGGTCGTTGCCACGAGGAGCCCGAGCACGAGGAGGATGGTGCGGCCCCGGGCCCGGTAGACGTTCCGCAGACCGATTCGAAACGCGAGGCGGTGTCGCAGGGCGAGGATCAGTGCAATGACCCCGACGACGAGGAGAACGAGGAGGAGCCCGCCGACGACCGCGTTCGCCATGAGGTCTAGCTCACGAAGCTGCCGTCCCGCATGCGCAACGTCCGGTCGCACGCGCTCGCGACCGACGCGTCATGGGTCACCACGACGATCGTCTGTTCGTACGTTTTGTTGAGGTGACGGAGCAGCGCGGTCACCTGGTGGGAGTCGCCTTCGTCGAGGTTTCCGGTCGGCTCGTCCGCCCATACGATCGCGGGGTGCCCGACGAGAGCGCGGGCCAGCGACACCCGTTGCTGTTGCCCGCCGGACAATTCGGCCGGCCGCCGATCGAGCCGGTCGCCGAGCCCGAGCTCCGTCAGCATCGTGCGGGCCCGGTCTCTCGCCTCGCGTCCCGAGACCCCGGCGATCAGCAGGGGCATCTCCACGTTTTCTGTGGCGGAGAGCACGGGCAGGAGGTTGTACGACTGGAACACAAACCCCACCCGCCGAGCGCGGTATTCGCTCTTCGTTCGGTCGTCCATCGAGTGGAGGTCGACGCCCTCGAGCATGATCTCCCCGCGCGTGACCTCGTCCAATCCTGAGAAACAGTTGAGGAACGTGGTCTTTCCGCACCCGGACGGGCCCATGATCGCGAGCATCTCTCCCCGCAAGATCTCAATGCTGATCGCGCGGAGGGCCGTGACCTCGGTATCCCCCGTGCCGTAGACCTTCCAGACGTCCTTCCCAATCACCACAGGCTCGGGCATGGTCGACCGACCAACCCCGAGCCGGGCTTAAGCTTCTGTCCCGAGCCGACTAATTTTCTCTCGACGGCAGTCAATCGGACGACCCGGATCGGCGGCGGAGTTGTCGAGAACGGGGGGCGGGGGGAACGCCCGGCGCGAGCCGCCCGCGCTCCGCGGCACTAGCGCGCGACGTCGATCCGTCCCGGCCCCCGGTCGCTGAGGTCGACCGACCTCGGACGCCACACGAGCGCAACGAGCACCGCCGCGACGGGGACCGCGAGAAGGTATACCCACAGTCCGGCGTAGGAACCGGACAGGACGGCCGGGGCCAATGTGCGCGCCGGATTGAGGGAGCTTCCCGTGAGCGGGCCGATGAAGAAGGTCGAAATCCCCACGGCCACCGGAGGAAGGAGCAGTCTCCAACGGAATCGGCCCTCGCCGTGGTCGGCGAGGGCAAACACCGCGGTGACCAGAAGCGCCGTGAACGAAGCTTCCGCGAGGAAGCCCTCCGGAACGCTGGTCGTCAGAAGAGTGGCGCCCAGGTGAGCCGCCGTCCCGCACGTCACCCCGATGAACGCGGAGCCGACGAACGCCCCCGAAAACTGACCGAGGACATACTCGGGCACCTCCCCCCAGCCGATTCGCCCGCTGACCGCGAGCGCCAGGGTCACGGCCGGGTTCAGATGCGCCCCCGAAACGCTCACGAACAGGACGATCGGCACAAAGACCGCCCCGAACCAAGCCACCGCGAGCTCCCATTGCGGCACGCCCCCGACCCGGGCCGCGAGGACGATCGCCCCCGTCCCGATCCCCACCAGCAGGGCGGTACCGGCACCCTCGGCAAGGAAACGTTTCCACTGCGGCGGAGTCACTGGGACGTGCTCCGAGGGAGCGAAGCCGTCCGGCGGTCGGAAACGATGATCTCGGTTCTCAGTCCTTTCACGGCGGCTACGATCCGGTCCCGCACCTGGCGGAACCCCGCGTCGTCCAGCGGCACCGGGTCGGGGAGCGCCCAATCCCGAAGTTCGAGGGTCTTGAGGCGCGCCGGGCAACTCTGGTCGTCGAGGCAGCCCATCGTGATGCGCACCCGGGCCCGGTCCATCATCCCGGGCGTCAGGAGCTGGGGCGGATGGGGAGGAAGGTCGAGGCCGATTTCCCGAAGCATCGGTCCCGTACGGGGGTTCGCCGTCGGGGCGGGATTCGTTCCGGCGGAGGTGGCGACCCAGCCGGCCGGGGGGTTCGCGTTGAAGATCGCCTCGGCCATCAGGGAACGGCCGGAGTTCCCGATGCAGACGAACAGAACGGTCTTCGGGTTGGTCATCCGATCGGCCCTCCGGGTTTCGTGGCGCGCACATCCCCCGCGACGACCCCGATCTCGGCCTGAGGCCCGAGCGACCCCCGCGTCGGTTCCCCGCTGCGCAAGATGACCTGGATCGACTCGAAGCCGGCCGAAGCGAGGCGCTCGGTCACCTCTTCTCGAGTCAGTGCGCCCGACGAGCACGACGACCAGCGCTCCAGGTCGTGGCGCATCTCCTCGGGGATCGGCCGCGTCGCGAGGACATCGGCCACCGCGAGTTGTCCTCCGGGCCGCAGCACGCGAAATGCTTCACGGTAGACCTGGGCCTTGTCCGGCACCAAGTTGATGACGCAGTTGGAAAGAACGACGTCGACCGACGCGTCGGCCACGGGGAGATGCTCGATTTCTCCCAGACGGAACTCGACGTTGGCCCGTCCGCTCGTGCGCGCGAGCTCTCGGGCTCGCGAGACCATCTCGGGAGTCATGTCCACCCCGATCACTCGGCCGGTCGGACCGACCTTGGTCGCCGCGAGGAAGGAATCGACTCCGGCGCCGCTTCCCAAGTCCAGCACCACTTGGCCCGACCGGAAGTCCACGAGTCGGGTCGGGTTCCCGCAACCGAGTCCAAGATTCGCGCCGTCGGGGAGGGTGGCCAGCTCGGCTTCGTTGTACCCGTCCGAGCAGCACCCCGCGCCGGCCGTGCCGGCCGGCGAACCGGTCGAAGCGCAGCCGCAGGAGCCTCCGCCTCCTCCGCAGCAGTCCCCGCCCTCCGGCCGGGTAAGACTTCCGTAGCGTTCCCGCACCGACCGGCGCAGTTCGTCGTCGGTGCTCCCGGACCCGGTCATAGGACCTCGGGAATCGCGCCGGGAATCAGTCGGTAGTACATCCACTTCCCTCGACGGCGGGCGATGACCAATCCCGCCCGGGTGAGCACGGTCATGTGATGGCTCACGGTCGCGTGGGTCAGTCCGAGTGCCGCCTGGATCTCGCACGCGCAGAGCTCCCCTTCCCGACGAAGGATCGCCACGGCAATCAATCGCTGTTCGTCCGCGAGCGCTCGGGCGCGGGCCAGGGCGGCCGCGAACTGCTTGGTATGGGCGACCTTCGCCCCCATCCCCCGGTAACGCGGGAGGCACGAGTCCCCGTCCGACCCGGTGAGGCGACCCAGCCGCCCTACAAGGCCGGTTTCCGGTTTGGAAGCCGTCATCATGTTGATGCATATCGACACCATATATGTAGATAACTATCGACACAACACTTCCTCCCGCCACCGTCCGGTTCGATTTCGCCGGCCGTTCCGCGGGGGCCCGCCCATGGCTTTGGGCCGCGGGGCCGCCCGTCCCGAATGGTAACGCCCCGGCGGGGGGCCGGTCAGCGAGGGATCAAGCCGAGCAGGGAGGGCTGGAGCTGACAGAGCACGCTCCAGTCCGAATCGGACAGTCGAAGGTCCCGAGTATCTTCGAGGTACGGGGTGTGCGTCTGGAATCCCATGAACCCTAGGCGTGCGGCGAGCGTCCGGTTCTCCCAGGCGGCGGGCCCGCGGGCGCGAATCGCTTCGACAGCGGTCGCTTGGGCGGTCGGATGGTTTCGGGCGTCCCGCGAGCTGACCGGGAGCATCCGCGCAAGGACGGTCCGCGTCTGCACGTAGACCCCGAAAGCCTTCCAGCGCTCCTCAAGATCCGTGACGACCCCAGCACCGACCCAGGCCGCGCCCTGTTCCCGGGTCTGGAGGAAGAGGACCGGCTGGCCGGGAACCTTGCCGATCGTACGCGCGTCATCCCAAAGGCGCACCGTCCCTTCCCGCAGCATCGTTCGCAGGTGCTCGTCCGGGAACCCCACGAACACCCAACCCTGGACCGGGCCGGCGATCATGAAACCCGACCGGGAAACTGCACGGCGTGTCGACCTCCCGGAGGCGTTCCCGCGCTCCGCGGCTCCGAGACCGGAGCCCCTCTTCCGTCTTGGCAATCCGCCGGCCGGACCCCCTCCTTCGCCGAACGGGTCGTCCGGCCTCGAGAGGACTTCACGGAAGGGTTATCGACCGAACCCGACACTCTCTCGGCGCCATCGAGGTCGGCGAGAAGGAGGAATCCGATCGCGCATGAAGTTCCGGGAGTTCCTGGCTCGACTCGATGCGGAGGGGCGTCTCACTCACGTGTCGCGGTCGGTGAGCCCGAGGTTCGAGGTCGCCGCCCTCCTCAAACGGAACGACGGCCGTCCGATGCTGTTCGAGAACGTCGAGGGGAGCGAGCTCCCCATCGCGGGCAACCTGCTCAGCAGCATGGACCTCCTGTGCGAGAGCCTCGGGATCCGAAAGGAGGAGTGGATCGGCCGGCTGAATTCGGCGATGAAGAATCCGGGCACGATCCGGGAAGGTCCCGGCGAGTTCAGGTTCGTTGCCCCGCAGCTCGAACGGATCCCGATTCTGACCCACTATCCCAAGGACCAGGGAGCGTACATCACCTCCGGTGTCGTCTTTGCCCGACGGGGCGGCTGGAGGAACGTTTCGTTCCACCGGCTCTCGCGCATCGGGCCCGACCGATTTGTGGGCCGTCTCGTCGAGAAGCGCGACCTCCACACGATGTACCTCGATGCGAAGGAACACGGCGAGGACCTCGACGTGACGATAGGGGTGGGGAACAGCTCCGGGGTCCTGGTGGCGGGCGCCACGAGCGTCGAACGGGGTCTCGACGAACTCGGCATCGCCGCCTCTCTCGAGAACGGCGTGGAGGTGGCACCGGCCACCACCAACAGTACGAGGTATCCCGTCGACACCGAACTCGTTCTCGAGGGAAAGATCCTCCACGACGAGACCTCGCGCGAGGGGCCGTTCGTGGACCTGACCAATACCTACGATGTGGTCCGGGAGCAGCCGGTCTTCGTGATCGAGCGGATCGGCCTTCGCAAGGACGCCGTCTACCATGCGTTGTTGCCGGGGGCGAACGAACACCGCCTCCTCATGGGGGCCCCGCGGACCCCGACGATCTTTCGCGCGCTCGAGGCGGCGGGGGTCGACGTGACGAACGTCTATCTCACGGAAGGAGGGAGCGGCTGGCTCGACGCCGTCGTGGCGATCCGCAAGAAGGACGACCGCGACGCGGCGACCGCGATCGAGGCAGCGATCCGTGGGCACCGCAGCCTCAAGCGGATTACGATCGTCGACAGCGACGTCGACGTCACGAACCCGACCGAAGTCACCTACGCCGTGACGATGTATTGGGAGGCCGGCAAGGAGTTCGTAATGAAGGGCGTGAAAGGATCGAGCCTGGACCCCATGGCGACACCGGACGGGACCGGCTCCAAGCTCGGGATCGATGCCACTCGGCCCCTCCGGGTACCCCCGGAGAAGGAGCTCAAGATGCGAAAGGCCGAGCTGGCCGCCGGGGTGTGATGATGCCGCTGCCGGAGCTCCGCACCGCGCAGCAGATCTCCTGGCTCGACGACGTCGATGCGCAGGGCGTCGTCATCAATCCGACGCACGATCTGTACGGGAAGTCCATCGCCGGCACGGTGCTCCACTTTCCGTGCGCCTCCGGCTCCACGGTCGGTTCCGACCGCATCGTGAACCTCGCCGTCCACGGATTCGGACCCAAGCGGATCATCCTCGACCGTGCCGACCCGATCACGATGTGGGGCGCCATCCTGGGCAAGATCGACCTCGAAATCCGTGGGACTCCCCGCCGCTCGGTCGACCGCCACAAGGTCGAAGCCCTCGGCATCGAACCCGAGATCGCCGATTACCTCGTACGGGCCGGTGAGCTGCTCGGGACGGACGAGTTCGTGCCGGCGGACCATGTGCAGATCGCCGGGGTCTCTTACAAGACCATCACCGAAACCGGCCTCGAACTGCGGCGATACTTCGGCAGCAAGTTCGCGTTTCGGTCGAAGAGCGTCACGATCAACCCGGCGGGCATGGACCTCGAGGATTGGCGCGCCCACTCCATCCCGGAGGAGTTTGCGAGAAAGCAGAGCGAGGTGATCGAGATCTACCGCAAGATGGGGGCGGTCCCGACCGTCACCTGCACACCGTACCTCATCGGTGCGATGCCGCCCCCGTTCGTCGATGCGTTCCTTTCCGAATCGTCCGTCGTCGCGTACGCGAACTCGGTCCTCGGGGTGCGGACGAACCGTGAATCCGGACTCAGCACCCTGCTCTACGCGATCGCGGGATACGGGCCACGGTACGGACTGCACCTCGCGGAGAACCGCAACCCGCGCCTTGCGGTGCACGTGGGCTGCGAGCTCCACGGGGTCGCCGACTTCAGCCTCCTGGGGTACCGACTCGGGGAGCTGGTGAAGGGCCGCATCCCGTACATCACGGGCATCCGTTCCCGTCCGACGCTCGAGGAACTGAAGGTCTTGAGCGCCGCCGGCGCGGCGTCCGGGTCGATCGACCTCTATCACATTGCCGGCGTGACGCCGGAAGCGAGCGCCGGCCTCATTTCGCTCGACGGGGTCGAAGAGACCATCGAGATCTCGCGTGACGCCCTCGATGCGGTGAAGGCGAAACTGAATACCGGCTCCCCCGCAGAGATCGACCTGGTCACGTTCGGTTGCCCCCACGCTTCGCTCCACGAGGTCAAGGAGATCGCCTCCCTTCTCGAGGGAAAGCATGTTCGCGACGGGGTGACCCTCTGGGTCTGCACTTCCCGGGCGGTCAAGGAGATGTCCGCACGCCTGGGATACGTGGCCGCGGTCGAGGCCGCGGGCGGAGTGGTGGTCGCCGACACGTGCATGGTGGTCGCCCCGATCGAGCAGATGGGACACGCCACCACGGCAACGAACTCCGGCAAGGCGGCGAAGTACCTTCCCCGATTCTGCCGGCAGAAGGTCGTCTTCGATTCCGCCGAGGCGATCGTCGCCCAGGTCACGAACTGAGCGAGCGTCGACTCAGAAGCTCGGCTCGGCCGTTCGTCGGAGGCCATGACGAAGAGGCCGGGCGGGTTGCGGCGGGATTGAATACCTCGAAAGCGAATGTCGTTCCCGGACCTTGACGAGCCGTCGGGCTCCGGCTTCTCCGTCCCAAGAGGGTCTCCACCGTGAACCGACGAACAAAGGCCGTGGTCGCGATCGTCACGGTCGTCGCCGTTCTGGCGGCCGGCATCGGGGCGTACGTCGCCTTCGGTTCTCCGTCGTCGTCATCGCCGAGCACGACGTTTAAGGGATCCCCCGCGGGGTGCGGGACGGAAGCCGACGCCGGGGGTCCCAACGCGACCGCCGGTAACTGGACGACCTACCACGGAACTCCCTCTCGCGGCGGCTTCTTGCCGACCGCCAACGTGACCGCCGTCCGCCCCTTGTGGGGAGGACCGGTGGGTCTGGACGGGCAGGTCTATGCGGAGCCGCTCACCTGCGGGAACGCCATCTTCGTCGCGACCGAGCAAAACTGGGTCTACGCCCTGAACGCGTCGACCGGCAGCATCCTTTGGAGCAGGTTCCTCGGGGCCCCGATGCCCGGTTCCGCGCTTCCGTGCGGGGACATCGACCCAAGCGGGATCACGGGCACACCCGTGATCGACGTCGGCACGGGGACCCTCTACGCGGTCGCGTTTCTGAACCCGGGGGCGCACGTGCTGTTCGGTCTGAGCATCCGCAACGGTTCCGTGCTCTCCCAGGTCGGGGTCGACGCACCGAACATGAACCCGCTCGTCGAACAGCAGCGGGGAGCGCTTCTCCTCGACGACGGGGTGGTGTACATCCCCTACGGCGGGCTCTACGGCGACTGTGGGCAGTACCACGGTTGGGTTGTCGGGGCCAACACCGATGGGTCGAGCACGCTCCTCAGCTATCAGGTACCGACCGGACGAGAGGGAGGGATCTGGGGAACCGCCGGGATCGCCCTCGGCCCCAACGGCGATCTCTACGTCGCGACGGGCAACAGCGACGCGACCGAGACCTTCGACTTCGGCGATGCGGTCATCGAGCTCTCGCCGTCCCTCACCGAGCTCAGCTACTTCGCCCCGACGAACTGGGCGCACCTGAACTCGGGGGACATCGACCTCGGTTCCGTGGCGCCGACGGTCCTTCCCAACGGGGACATCTTCCAGGTCGGCAAGGAGGGGATTGGGTACCTCCTTTCCGGGGGAAACCTCGGAGGCGTCGGCGCCCAGCTGTTCAACGAGAGCATCTGCTCGGGGGGGTACGGCGGGACGGCCACGGTCGGCGATTCGGTCCTCGTTCCGTGCGATAGCGGCCTGGTCCGCGTGGACGTCGGACCCCGGAACTTCTCCGAGGCATGGTCGACCCCGGGATTCGATTCGGGCTCGCCGATCGTGACCGGTGACATCGTCTGGGCCGTCAATATCAGCTCCGCGCATCTGATCGGGTTCAGCCTCTCGACGGGGGCGCCTCTCTTCTCCTTCGCCCTCGGCACGGTGGATCACTTCATCTCTCCCGGGGCAGCCCCCGGGATGGTCTTCGTCGGAGCGGGGTCGCAGATCTACGGCTTCGGGCTCGACTGAACAACCCCACCGAGGCACGGTCGAGCCCGACGCCTCGTCGGCGTGCGGGTCGTCGGACAGGGGTTCTCCGCGTCCGGGGGGCCGCCGCTCGGTCGGCGGCCGCGGTCTTATCGGTCCGACGCTTCATCGGAGCGCCGGTATGGAGACGTACGTCGGACTCCTTCGCGCGGTGAACGTGGGGGGGAACCCGCTCGCCATGGCGACGTTGCGCGGGTTCCTGGAGCGGGAGGGCCTCGAAGAGGTGCAAACCCTCCTCCAGTCCGGAAACGTGGTCTTTCGGAGCGAGAACGACGACCCGGGCCGCCTCGGACGACATCTGGAGGAACGACTCGCCCGTGCGTTGGACCTGCGGACGGATTTTCTCCTACGTCGAGCTTCCGAATGGAAGGCGATCGTCCAACGGAATCCCTTCCCGAAGGAGGCGGAGACCGCGCCGAACCTGCTCGTCGTGACGACATTGAAGGCCGCCCCGGGCCCTTCGAACTGGAAAGCGCTGGCCGACGCCGTTTCCGGACCCGAGCGCGTGCACGGAGCCGGACGGGAGGCCTACATCGTCTATCCGGACGGGCAGGGTCGCTCCCGCTTGACCCTCTCCGTGATCGAGCGGCATCTCGGGACCCGGGGGACGAGCCGGAACTGGAATACGGTGACGAAGCTCGACCGCCTCGCATCGCCCGCCAGCTCCTGAACTGCGCCCCATCAGGGATATTTGGGGCGGCCGGGTGCAGCACCCATGGTCTTCGTCCGGGACGAGGGGAGCGTCTACAACGCTCCGCTCGAGGAGGTCTGGCGGTTCCTTTCGTTCAGCCAAGGTCACGCCGAGGCCCACCACCACCGCAACGTCGAGCGCAAACCGCTGCCGGGCAACGCCGGGGAGTACTCGTGGGAGCAGGACTTCGAAGGAAAGCCCGAACGGTTCACGATGCGATGGACCTCGTACCCGATGTTCGGCATCGCCTACGACGTCCCCGGCGGTCCGTTCGCGGGTTCGAAGTTCTTCGTCTACTACCGGCCGCGCGGGAACAAGACCCGGGTCACGATCGTCGGGGACTTCGTGTCCCCCACGATACCGGCGGCCCGCCTCGAGACCGCCGTCCTCGGGTTCTTTGCCCTCGAATTCGAACAGGACAGCGCGGCGATCGCCGCGATGGTCGCGCCGAAGTGAGCGGCCGGCTCCGCCGGTTTACTGGACCGGCCCGAACGAGAGGCGGCGGAACGACAGGATCGCGAGCGAGAACGTGACCAGGGCGAGCCCGCCCAGGACGGCGCCGGCCGTGAGGTCGCTCGGCCCGAACGAGTGCGTGAACGCATCCCGGACCGTGTTCGCGGCGTACGTGAGCGGGTTCGCGTAGACGACCGCCTTGAGGACGGTGGGCGTTTTCGCGGTGACCGGATAGTAGACCGTCGAGACGAAGATGAGGAAGTACTGGAGCAACGACTGGATCGTGAAGTAGAGGTTCGCGGAGCGGATCACTCCGCCGAGCGCGATGAGGAGGCCGCCGAAGAAGGTCGCGCCGAGCGCGATCGTCGCGAGGATCACGAGCAGCTCGACGCCCGAGATCGCCGGGAGCCCGGCGAGCGGGAGCGCGACCACGGCCATGATGCCGACCCCGACGAGCGAGAAGAGCAGGGTCGTGAGGAGGAGCGCCGCCAGATACTCGGCCCGCAGGAACGGTCCCGAGAAGATCTGCTCGACCATCGACCAGCGGCGGTCGAGCCAGAAGATGCGGCCGGCGAGGACCGCGCCGGTGATCATCTGCGACGCGATCATCCCGGGGACCAGGAAGGCGATGTAGCTGCCCGAGGCGCCGACGCTCGGGATCAGCTGGTTGAACATCGTACCGAGGATGACGATGAGGAACGCGGGCTGCCCGAACATCACGAGCAGGGTGATCGGGTCGATGCTGGCCCGGAAGTTCCGCCCGACGAGGCGGATCACGGGCGGGAGCGTCACGGTTCCTCCAACGTGAGCGGAATGCCCGAGGTCGGCGGGGCGGAGACGAGGTGGACAAAGGCGTCCTCGAGCGTCGATTCGGAGACCCCGACCCGCTCGATCGCGATTCCCCGGACCCCCGCCCAGCGCACGACACCGGCCACGAGGCGCTCCGCGTTGCGGGCGCGGAAGACGAGCACCGAGCCCCGGTCCTCGAGCAGCTCGAGGCCGTCACCCCCCTGCGCGAGGATCGACCGCAGCTCCTCGCTCTCGGGGGGCAGGAGGGGGCGCTCGAACTCCGCCTCGACGGTCCGTGCGCCGCTGTAGGCCCGCTTGATCTCGGCAGGCGAGCCGACCGTGAGCAGATGGCCCTCGTGCATCACGCCGATCCGCTGGCAGAGGCGGTCGGCCTCGTGGAGGATGTGCGTCGTGAAGACGATCGAAAGCCCCTTGCGGGCCCGCCCGGCGAGGTAGTCGAGGATCCGACTGCGCGTGAGCGCGTCGAGACCGACGGTCGGCTCGTCGAGAAAGAGGAGTTCCATCTCGTGCATCAGTTCCCGGGCGACCTGGAACCGCCGACGCTCGCCGCCCGAGAGGGCCCACGGCTTCTGCCGGCGATTGTGACCGAGCTCGAAGAGCTCGAGCATCTCCTCGGCCCGGGCCTTGGCCGTCTCGCGCCCGACCCCCCAGAGGAAGGCGTAGAGCCGTAGGTTCTCCTCGACCGTCACGAAGTCGAGCGACTCCGACTGGAGCACGACGCCGATCCGGTTGCGCTCGGCGCGCCCGCAGGCCCGAAGGTCCTTGCCGAAGAGCGTTCCCCCGCCCTCGGTGGGGGTGAGGAGGGTCGTCAGGAGACGAACGGTGGTGGTCTTGCCCGCGCCGTTGCGGCCCAGCAGGCCGAACACCTCGCCCCGATAGAGTTCGAAGTTGAGCCCCCGGACGGCGAACCGTTCGGGCCGGTAGGCGAACCCGAGGTTCTGGGCCCGAACGATGACCTCCCGACTTCCGGACGCGGCGACCCCCTCCCTTCGACGGAGGCGCGCCTACCGACGAATGCTCGTAATGTTTTCCCGGCCCGGCGGGCGGCGAGCATGCTGCATCGCCGCACGCCGGGGCACACGGATCATGGTTATCTTTAAATACGCATTTATACACATTTTCAAGCCGCCCTACCAGGGTGGACATTATGGCAGAACACAAGGGGAAGTATCGAACGATCTACATCGTCACGGCCGCGCTCATGGTCGCGATGATCGGCGGGTACGCGCTGGCCGCGACGACCGTGACCACACTGAACCCGCAGCAGTCCTCGAACGTGACCAATACCCCCGCGCCCGGGGGCTTCACCGGCATCGGTTCGGTCGGGTCCGAGCAGCTCGTGATACTTTCCGCCGGGATGGTCGCGGCGGTCACGGCAGGTACCCAGACCTCCGGCAGTGTCGGTCTCAGCGGGGTGCCGACCGCCCTGGCGGTCTGCGCGGCGAGCCCCTGCACGGCCCAGAGCTTCCGGGACGCGAGCCAGGGCGCTCAAACGACGGGCGATTACGGCGAGCAAATCGTCGTCAATGTCATCCAGCCCGCGACCGGCGGCACGAGCCTTGGGTTCGACTTTTCGCTCACCATCGCGGCCTCGACCGGGGCGGTCGTCGCCCAGGGATACCTCGCGACCGGGGTCAGTACCGCGGGCACCTCCGAGACGATCCCCGTCTTCATCTTCGTCGACCTCGGAACCACCACGGCCCCCGTCATCAACTCGCTGACGGTGGTGTTCAACCAGTGTTCGAGCGCGACGACGTGCCCCTAGCGGGCGCCCGGTACAACCTCATCGGCGCCCCTCCGGCGAGCGCACAACCCTTTCCTCCGTCGGGCGGGGCCGGGCCCCCGCCCGGCCCGGTGCGTAGCCCCCGGTCGGCACCGAGGGATGGCGTGACCGACCGGTCGCCGTAGGAGGGATGACGATGCGGAGGATGCGGCTTTGGGTGCGGACCGTGGGCTTGGTCGCCCTGGTCCTTCTGATGGCGCTGCCGCCCTCCGCATCCGCGGCGACCACGGTCCGCACCTTCACCGCGTCGCACTACAGCGCGGTGCACCTGCTACCGGCGGCCGCACCGCCGGTAACGATCGGCGCCCATGCGCTCTTGCATCTGCGTCTGGCGCCGGGGTATGCCGCGGCCGGAACGCAGGGAGTTTCGCCCGGGGTTCAGGGCACGACCGTCATCCTGGCAGCCTGCGCCGTGGCTTGCACCGACCGCTATCGACCGGCATCGTCGGCCGCCATCCCCGCGGGGGCGTACGTCGAACGGATCACCTTCACGGTGACACAGCCGCGAAACACGGGACCGGCCGTCGGGTTCGATGTGGATGTCGCGGTCGATCTGACCACCGGCTGGGTCAGCGGACGCGGGTACTTCTCGACCGGGGTCGCTACCGGGGCGGCGACCTCGACGATCACCCTCGATCTCTTCGTTTACCTCGCCGCCGCACGTCCCACCGTGAGCGCGGTCGAAGTCACGCTCGATCGCTGCGCAACGACCACGGGATGCCCATGAGGACGGTATTGTACCGGGGAGGGATCGAGGAGGAGCGATGACGGCCGCCTCGTGGTCCGCATCCTCGCCGAGGGCGACGTCACGGGCTGCGCCGGGACCCTCGCCCGACGCCCCGGCCGAGTCGGAAGGGTGGCAGGAGAGCGTCTTCGCTGCGCTGCCGTTGTTCATCATCGGCGCGTTGTGCCTCCTGCTCGCCATCGACCTCTACCTTTCGGGAACGACCACGGCTTTCGGCGGTAATGGGTCGGTCAACCTGCGCCCGTGGGTCCTTTTCGTGGCCCTCGGCATCACCGGCATCGCCGCCGGGACGGTCGCGTTGTGGATCGAGAACCCCCAGATCACACGGGCCGAACCCCCGAAATCGACCCCACGCCCCCCGACCCTGGTCCGACCGACCCCCCGGCCGCCTCCTACCCCCGGCGCCGCGCGCCGAAGCTACCCGGGCCCCTCCGCGCCCGAGCTCGCAGGTCTCTCCCCCCGCCCCGCTCTTGTTCGCGCTCCTCCACGACCGACACCCGCCGCCGCCAAGCCCTCTCCGCCTCCCGCCCGCCCGACGGCCTCGGCCGCGATCTGGGACGAGGACCTGATCGGTCCGGAGGAATCGCGGCCCGGTCCCGAGGAGGAGTGGGACGCGGGCTCGATGGGGCCGGGCAAAGTGGCCGAACGAATGCCGACCGACGCGGCGCTCCGCCAGCTCGACGAGATCGAGGCCTCGCTCCGCAAGAAGACCGCGGCCCGACGTACGAACTGACCCTCCGCGCGGGAAAAGTTCCCCGTCCAAAGTTCCAGCGCCCCGCCGGATTAAGCTTCCCCGGGTCTACCGCTGCGCGTTGGCGCTAGGCGGGTCGGTACGAGTCTTTTCGAGCGGCTTCTCCGCGCACGGGGGAGAGAATCTCCCCGTCCGGGGGCCGCCGTGACGCTGACCGCCGACCTGCTCGTGGCAGTGGCGTTCGCCTTCGCGTTCAGCATCGGTGCCCACTACACCGGCGCCTGCATGGGGATGCCCTACGCGGCAGGGGCGATCCGACCGGGCCGCGCCCTGCTCCTCATGGCGCCGCTCGCGTTCGTAGGAGCGGCATTCGCGAGCGGCCAGGTCGAGACGACCGTGGGCCACAATATCCTCGGAGGCGGCGCGGTCGCGCTCGGCGTGGCCCTCGCAATCGTCGCATCGGCGCTCGCGCTGACGAGCGCCTACAACTTCGTGACCATCCCGACCTCGACGATCCAGATTCTCGTGTTCTCCACCGTCGGCGCCGGCCTCGGCGCAGGGCTGCCCGTCCACTGGGGAACGATCGGCTCCTTGGTCGTCCTCTGGGCGACGGCGCCGTTCGCGGCGTTCGCCCTGGGCTTCCTGTTCGTTCGGGCCGCCGACCGCTACCGCCCCCCGGCCGCGACCTCCGCCCCCCGACCGAGGGCGGCGCTCGGCCGGAGCGCGGTCCTCGGCCTGGTCGGGGTGGGGGCGGCCGCCTCGTTCGCCATGGGGGCGAATGACGTATCGAACGCCTCGGGGGCGCTCATCATGACCGGATTGTTCGGGTTGTTCCTGGCCGGTCTTGTGGGAGGCCTGGGCATCGCCCTCGGTGTCCTCACGTGGGGCCGTCCGCTCCTCCAGCGGGTCGCCTTCGACCTCGTAGATCTCGACCCGCGCATGGCGACGGCGTCCCAGTTGGCCCAATCGACCGTCATCCTGGTGTCGGTGGCGTTCGGCTTCTTCACGTCGATGAACCAGGCGCTCGTGGGCGCCATGATCGGAGCGGGCATCGCTCGACGGCGTTCGACCGTCCTGTGGAAGCCGATTCGCAGCATCCTGATCGGCTGGGCCGCGGGCCCCGTGTCGGGGCTCGCGCTCGGCTTCGGGCTCGTATGGTCCCTCCTCCAACTCCACGGGTTGTGATGGGCCTTCGCCCGGGCCGGGGGACGGTTACCCGGCCGTCCCCTCCCCTTTAAGTAACCTAAGGTAATTGGATAGAGTGAGGTTACGACCATGCCCGAATCCCCCCGATCCATCGAACACCGTTTCCCCGGCGTCCCGACCCTCGAAGGCGCGGGAGTGCGGCTTCGTCGTTCGTTCTCGAACAACGAGGTCCCGCTCTTCGACCCGTTCCTCCTCCTCGACCGGTTCGGGTCCTCGAACCCCGAGGACTATCTCGCCGGGTTCCCCTGGCACCCGCACCGCGGGATCGAGACCGTCACCTACATGCTCGAGGGCCAGGTCGAACACGGAGATACTCTCGGCAACGCCGGCGTCATCGGCTCGGGCGACGTCCAGTGGATGAACTCGGGCAGCGGGATCATCCACCAGGAGATGCCGAAACGCGCCGACGGCGCCATGTCCGGTTTCCAGCTCTGGGTCAACCTGCCCGCCAAGGAGAAGATGGCGGTACCCGCCTACCGCGGCCTCACCCGGGCCGACTTTCCCGAAGTGACGACCGACGCGGGCAGTCGCGTGAAGGTCGTCGCCGGCAGCTACGCCGGTACCGAGGGGCCGGTGAAAGGGATCTCGGTCAATCCCACCTACCTGGACGTCTCCGTCCCGGCGAGGGGCTCGTTCGAGCTCACGCCTCCGGCCGGTTACACTGCGTTCGCGCACGCGATCACGGGCGATGTTCGCTTCGACGGCCGCGACGATCGACCGGTCGCCGCGGGCGAGACCGCGCTGTTCGGCCCCGGCGGGCCAATCCGGGCGAACGCCCTGGAGACCGAAGCGCGGTTCCTGCTGGTCTCGGGGCGTCCCCTGCACGAACCGGTCGCGTGGTACGGACCGATCGTGATGAACACCCAGGCGCAGCTCGTCGAAGCCGTGCGCGAACTGCGCGGCGGCGATTTCGTCAAGCACCGCCGGCCGATCGTGGAAGAATAGGTCGGGCGGCCCGGAGCCGCTCGAGAGCGACGCGCAGGACCGCGACGGAACGGGCGAGTTCCGCGAGCGAAACGGATTCCCGATCGGTGTGGTCGAGTCGGGCCTCGCCCGGGCCGTAGGCAGCCCCGGGAACGCGCCAGGCCGGCGCGACGAGGTTGAGGTCGGAGGTGCCGGCCTTGCGCCAGAGGGTCGGTCGCCCTCCGGCGGCTCGAACCCCCTCCACGAGGCTCGCGACGACCGGATTCGACCGGTCGACCTCGATCGGCTCGACCCGGATTCGGACCTTCGGAGGAGATGCGTCGAACGGCCGGGGCAGGGATCGCATCAAGACGGTCGTGGAGAGCCCGGGGGGCAGTCGAAAGTCCACCACCACCCGCGCGGACTCGGCATCTCCCTTGCGGACGGTCTCGATATCGACCACCTTCGAGGTCAGCGAGCGGAACGGAGAATCGCCCGACTTCTGGGCTACGAACGTGCGGAGGTCGGCCACCCAGGTGAGCGCCCGGTCCGCCGCCGTGGGCACCGGGGAAGAAAAGTGAGTCCGCCGGCCGCGGAAGCGAACCTCGATCTGCAACTCTCCCTTGTATCCGATCGTCACTCCGTCCCAGCCGCTGGGTTCGCCGGCAATGACCGCGTCGGGCCGCCGCCGGCCGAGGAGATAGCGGGCCCCGCGGCTATCGCTCTCTTCGCCCACGGCCGCGACGACCGTGTACTCCCCGGGTCCGGTGAGTTCCCGGCCGGCGAGCAGCGCCGCGGCGAGCGGTCCCTTCGCGTCGACCGTCCCTCGACCATGCATCCGGCCGCGGCGGCGAACGACCGGTAAGCGGCCCTCGACCGTATCGATGTGGCCGAGGAAGAGCACCCGGGGACGGCCGTGTCCTCGACGCGCTACCCCGTTCCCGACCGCGTCCACCCGGGATCCGTACCCGAGTTCCCGCGCGACGCGGACGAACTCCCGCACCGCCCCGCCCTCGCGCCCGGAGGGGCTGTAGCGTCGGACCAGCCGCTCGAGGACCCGGGCCTCATCCACTGCCGACCACCTCGGCGATCGCGTGGAGCCCCGCATCCCAGTCCTCTTCCGGGATCACGAGCGGCGGCAGGAGACGCAGCACGGTCGCGCCGGCCGAGATCGCCAGAAACCCGCGCGATTGGAGCTCGGCGAGATACGGGGCGACCTTCTCCCGGAACTCGACGCCGATCATCAGCCCGAGCCCGCGAACCTCGCGGACCTTCTCCACCGGCAGCGTCCCGAGGCGTTCGAGTCCGCGGGCCCCGAGGCGCTCGGCCCGCTCGGGGAGGCGCTCGCGGATCAGGATATCGAGCGCGGCGAGGCCAGCGGCGCAGGCGAGCGGATTCCCTCCGAAAGTCGAGTGGTGGCTCCCCCGGAAACGGGGTACGACGTCGGAAGCGACCACGGTCGCACCAATCGGAAGACCTCCGGCGAGGGATTTGGCGAGCAGGAGAAGGTCGGGCACGACGCCCCAGCGTTCGAACGCGAAGAGCCGACCGGTCCGTCCGAGGCCGGTTTGCACCTCGTCGAACGCGAGCAAGGCTCCCGACCGCTCGGTGGCGGCGCGCGCCGCGTTCAGATACTCGGCGCTCGCCACGTGGACGCCCCCCTCTCCCTGCACGGGCTCGAGGAGCACGAGGGCCGTCGTGTCGTCCACCGCGGCCTCGAGCGCGGCGATGTCGTTGTAGGGTAGGTGCACGAACCCCGGCACCAGCGGCTCGAACGGTTCCCGGAACTCCCGTCGCCAGGTCGCGCTCAGAGCACCGTAGGTACGACCGTGGAATCCGCGCATAGCGGTCACGACCTTGGGCCGCCCGGTCGCGGACCGGGCGATCTTGATCGCGGCCTCGACCGCCTCCGTACCGGAATTCGACAGGAAGACGCTCCCGAACGAGCCCGGCAGCACGGAGAGCAGCCGTTCGATGAACTGCGTTCGAACCGGGTTCGCATAGCCACTGCCGAGGTAGACCAGCTCCTTCGCCTGGGCTTCGATCGCGCGCACTACTTCCGGCGGAGACGACCCGAGGTTCCCCACGCCGTGCGTCGCGCCGAGGTCGACATACGCTCGCCCCGTGTCGTCCCACAGCCGGGCTCCGAGACCGCGGACGAGCGTCAGGCGACCCGCGCCCACGGTCGCGAATTCCCGCGGCACGGGCAACGGGCCCGACATCAGTCGAACACCGTCCCTTGGCCCTGCAGTGCGGCCGTGACGGGAGAGGGCGCCCCGGAGGAACCGATCACGACCCGCGCCACCCCTCCCTCGCGCGCTTCGCGGGCCGCGAGCAGCTTCTTGCGCATGCGCCCGCGGGCGTATCCGAGAACGGTCTCGAATTCGTTCGCCTCGACCCGGGGGACCAACGAGTTCGGGTCCCCGGGGTCGCGCAGAACCCCCGGAACATTCGTGAGGAGAAGGAGCGCTTCGGCGCCCAGGGCGACCGCGACCCGGGACGCCACTCGGTCCGCGTCGACATTGACGACCTCGCCCGCGGCCGTGACCGCCGGCGGCCCCACGACCGGCGCGACGCCGGCGCGCAGGAGAAGCTTCAGAAGACCGTCGTTGACCGACTCGATCGTCCCGGAAAGGTCGTCCGCGAGGTGGATCGTTCGACCGTCGACCACTGCCCGGGTCCCTTCCTTGCGCCGGGCAAGCAGCAACCGGTCGTCGACGCCCGAGAGTCCCACGGCCCGGACCCCGTGTCGGGCGAACTCGGCCACGATCTCGGTCTGGACCTTCCCGGCGAGGGCCAGCACCACGACCTCGAGGTGCGCCGGGTCGCTCCGTCGCGAGACGACCCCGCTTGGTGAAGTGTAATACTGCGGGGGCCGTCCGAGCGCGGACCCGAGCTGGTCGACCTCCTGCGAACCCCCGTGGACCAGCACGAAATCCGAGCGGCCCGCGAGGTCGGCGACCACCGGAGCCAGCGAGTTGCCGACCGCTCCGCCTACCTTCACGACGAGCGTCACGGTCGGCGCCTCTACACCGGGTGCAGGCCCGGGAACTCGAGGCCCGTCGTCTCGGGGAGTCCTCGGCGGACGTTGTAGCATTGGACCGCGTTGCCGGCGGCCCCTTTCATCAGATTATCGAGAGCCGCGAGAGCAACCACCCGCCCGCCGTGCGGGTCGGTCGCGAACCCGAGGTCACAGAAGTTGCTGCCCGCGAGGATCTTCGGTTCCGGCTCGCGGTGGATCCCGTCCGACTCATGGATGATCCGGACGAACGGCTCCTCGCCGTAGGCGGCCCGATACGTGCGCCAAAGCTCCTTCTCGTCGACCGGGGCGGAAACGAAGGCGTGCACGGTCGCGAGGACCCCTCGCACCGCCTCGACCGCGTGGCACGAAAGCGCGACGTGCGCGCCGGTCTCCTGTTCGATCTCCGCGGTGTGGCGGTGCCCCGCCGGCGCGTACGCCCGCATCACCCCGGAGCGTTCCGCGTGTCGACCTGCCGGGCCGGCGTCCTGGCCGCTCGCGGACGAACCGCTCTTCGCGTCCACGACCACGGGCCGGGCATCGACCCATCCTCGGTCGACCAACGGCTTCAGGGCGAGGATCGAAGCGGTCGCGATGCACCCCGGAACAGCGATCAAGCGAGCGGACCGCAATTCGGAGCGATGGATCTCGGGAAGTCCGTAGACGCTCATCGACAGGAGCTCGGGATGGGTGTGGGCGTTCGGGTAGTACTCTGCGTAGCGGGTCGGGTCCTTGAGACGAAAGTCGGCCGCCAGGTCGAGGACGAACTCGCTGCGGCGAAGCAGTTCGGGCATCCGGGCCATCGACTCCCCGTGCGGGGTCGCCACGAAGGTGGCGTCCGCATCGCCGAGCTCGTCGTGCGGGGAGAACGTGAGCGAGGTCGCCTTGCGCAGGTTCGGGTGGGCTCGCCAGACCGGCTTTCCGCGCATCGAGTCCGAGGTGACCTGGGTCACCTCGACGTCCGGGTGCCGAAGGAGGAGGCGAAGGAGCTCCCCGCCGACGTATCCCGAGCCCCCGACGATCGCGACCTTCATTGGCGTGCGACTCCGAGGGTGTAATCGACGATCCGCCCCGCGACGTCGACCCCGGTCGCGGCGGCGAGGGTCTTGAACTCGGGCGTCGGATTCACTTCGTGGACGACCAAGCCCGACGGGGTTTCCATCAGGTCGACCGCCAGCACTCCGCCTCCCACGGCGGCCGCGGCCCGCAGGGCGAGCTCCACGAGCTCGGGCGAGTGCGGCGCCTTCTCGGCCGAAGCGCCGCGCGCGGCGTTGGTCCGCCAGTCGGTCGAGTGCCGATACATCGCGGCCACGACCTCGTCCCCGACGACGAACGCCCGCAGGTCGCGGTCCGGTTTCGGAACGAACTCCTGCACGTAGAAGACCGAATGGATCGGGGAGGAGAGGGCGCTCTTGTGCTCCAGAATCTGGAGGGCGTCTTCGGGGTTGTCGACCTTGGCCATCAGTCGGCCCCACGACCCGATCGCCGGCTTCAGCACGGCCGGGTAGCCGATCTGTTCGATCGCCGACATCGCCGCCTCCGGCGATAGGGCAACGACGGTGCGCGGCGTGGGAATGTGGCGCTCGGCGAGCCGAAGCGAACAGAGCACCTTGTCGCCGGCGAGTTCGACGACCGACGGCGTGTTCACCGTCGGAACGCCGTACGCGGAGTAGCAGTGGACGGCGTAGAGCGAGCGCGTGTGGCTGACCGACCGGTTGAGGACCACGTCCGGCAGGTCCGCGGGGGCTTCGAGGCCGAACGTTACGACGCCGTCGTCCAGCCGGACGACCGGGATCCCCCGCGCTTCCGCCGCCGCGAGGATCGCTTTCTCCTCGGGACGGATGATCGTGTAGAAGATCCCGAGGCGGACCCCGTCACTCACCCCAGTCCTCGGCTTCCTTCGGGGCGGCCTGGAACGAGAACGGGGCGTTCCCGAGGACCTCGAGCTCGGTCCCGCAGTCGGGGCACGGAAAGACCTCGCCGAGCACCATGCCGTGTTTCTCTACCTTCGCGTCACATTCCGGGCAGTTCGTCATTTTTGTTCCTCTTCGAGCAGCTCCTCGGTGAGCGCGACCTTTCGGTCGAGCGAGGAGAGGGAGGCGACCCGGGCGACGAGTCGCGTTCGAGCCGACGCCAGCTGGCGCGCCACCTGCGGGCCGGATGGGCCCCCGGGCGAGGCGCGCCGTTCGAGAGCCTTCGTCGGGTCGAGGAGAGCGGAGTGCTGGGAGGAGAGCGCCGGGGACTGTCCGTCGACGGCCGCGGCACCCGAGGCGCCCGAGTACAACGCGGCCACGTTTTCGTGCGCGGCACGGAACGGGACGCCCTCCATGACGAAACGCTCGGCGAGGTCGGTCGCGTACAACTCGGGGTCCTCGGACGCCGAGCGCAGTCGGTCGTGGTCGAACCGGAGGCCCGAGACCACCGTGGCGAGCGCGCCGAGCGCGGCGAGCACCGTCTGCACGGCGTCGAAGACGGGTGCCTTGTCCTCTTGGAGGTCCCGGTCGTACGTGAGCGGGAGTCCTTTCAGCGTCGTGAGCAGGGCGACGAGGTCGCCGATCACCCGACCGGTCTTCCCCCGCACGAGCTCGGCCGCGTCCGGGTTCCGCTTCTGCGGCATCAAGCTGCTGCCCGAGCCGAGCGCGGAGCTTCGCTCGAGGAACCCGAACTCCTTGGTCGCGAACAGGACCACCTCCTCGCCGAGGGCGCTCGCATGGACGGCGAGCAGGGCGAGGTCGAACAGGAACTCCGCGAACGGGTCCCGGTCGCTGACCGCGTCCATCGAGTTCTCGAACGGATGGTCGAATCCGAGCCGGTCGGAGGCGAACGCCGGGTCGATCGGGAGCGTGGACCCGGCGAGAGCGCCGGCGCCGAGCGGGCTCACGTTCGCCCGACCCGCCGTCGCGAAGAGTCGGTCGAGGTCCCGATCGAACCGCCAGAAGTGGGCGAGCAACAGATGGCCCACGGTGACCGGCTGGGCCCGCTGGAGATGCGTGTATCCGGGCATGGCCACCGATGCCTCGGCGCTCGCCGCGGCGACCAACCGTTCCTCGAGCCGGACCAACGAGGTCGCCACCGCGGCGACGGCCGCCCGCAGGTACAGGCGCTCGTCGAGCGCGACCTGGTCGTTGCGGCTGCGGGCGGTGTGCAGCTTCCCGCCGGTCGGTCCCACGAGATCGGTCAACCGGACCTCGATGTTCGTGTGCACGTCCTCGAGCTCGTCCCTCCAGGGGAAGGAGCCGGCCGCGATTTCCCGCGCGATGGCCCGAAGGCCCCCCTTGAGCGTCGCGAGCTCGCTCGGCGAAAGGAGCCCGACGTGCTCGAGCATCTCGGCGTGGGCCACGCTTCCCGCGAGGTCATGCCGGGCGAGGGCGCGGTCGACGCCGAGCGACGCAAGGAACGCCGCTTGGGGCGTGCGAACATACGATGGAACAGGAGCAGAGTCGGTCATCGAGCGGTGCGCACGGGGCGCATTCAGGGACGAAGGTCCGGTGCTTCGGTGACGGTCGGTCGAGCGCGGGCCCCCACCGCGGCCCACGTGCGCGCGGGGAGCCCCCAGACGTAGATGAACCCCTCCGCCATCTGTCGGCGGTACTCGTCGCCGGCGGAGTAGGTCGCGAGCTTGGGCTGATACAGGGCGAGCGGGGAGCGACGCCCCGAGACGTGGGCGGACCCCTTGAACAGCTTCACCGTCACCTCGCCGGTCACCCGCTCCTGGGTGGCTTCCACGAACGCGTCGAGGGAAGTACGAAGGGGCGTGAACCAGAGGCCATCGTAGATCAGCAACGCGTAGCGCTGCTCGACAGTGCGCTTGAAGTCGAGGAGGTCGCGCGGGAGCACGAGCGCTTCGAGGGCCTGGTGGGCGGAGATCAGCACCACCGCCGCGGGGCATTCGTACACCTCGCGGGACTTGATGCCCACGACGCGGGACTCGAGGTGGTCGATCCGGCCGACGCCGTGGGCTCCGGCGGTACGGTTGAGTTCCGCGATGAGCTCGTGCAGGGGCGCGGTTCGGCCGTTGACCGAAATCGGAACCCCTCGCTCGAACGCGATGGTGACGTGCTCGGGCTTCGCGGGTGCCTTCAACGGAGAACAGGTCCAGCCGTACGCCTCCTCGGGAGGCTCGACCGCGGGGTCCTCGAGGATCCCGCACTCGACCGAACGACCCCAAAGGTTCTCGTCCACGCTGTACGGAGAGGCTCGGGTCGCGTCGACCGGCACCCCGTGCTCGCGGGCGTAGACGATCTCGTCCTCCCGGGTCATGTCCCACTCGCGCGCCGGGGCGATGACGCCGAGCTCGGGGGCGAGGCCGGTCGTGGAGAGGTCGAACCGAACTTGGTCGTTCCCCTTTCCGGTGCAGCCGTGGGCGACGAACATCGCCCCTTCCTGACGGGCCACTTCGACCATGTGCCGACCGATGAGGGGCCGGGCGAGCGCGGTGCTGAGCGGGTAGATTCCTTCGTAGAGCGCGTTGGCCCGCAGGGCCGGGACGATGAACTCTTCCGCGAATTCCCGGCGCGCGTCGGCCACGTACGCTTTCACGGCCCCCGAAGCGGTGGCCTTCGCCCGCACCTTCTCGAGGTCGACCGGTTGCCCGACGTCGACCGTCACCGCCACCACGTCCGCCCCCTTGGTCTCCTTGAGCCAGGGGATGGCCACGGAGGTGTCGAGCCCCCCGGAGTAGGCGAGAACGACCTTCGGCTTCGCGGCGACGGCGCGCTTCATGAGCAGTAGCTCACGGAGGGGCATCGATTTATACCGTGTGACCGTCACCGGACAATTCTGGACTAAACTGTCCGAAACAGGACATTTATGCCGAACGAGTCCGTCGCGGAGCGGGTCCGAGAGTATCTCGACGCGCATCCGGCGCTCGGCGATGCGATCCGGATGCGGATCGGGAATTACTCTGCCATCGCCCGTCGCGTCTCGGCCGACCTGGAACTCCCCTCCACGGACGCGGTCCTGGCCGCGTGCCGTCGATACCCCCACGGTCGGGCGGAGACCGCCCGGGAGGCGGGGATCCACCGCGTGATGCGGAAGAGCCGTATCGAGACCCGCACCAAAGTGGCCGCGCTCACCCTCAGCCAGGGGGCGGACGTGCTCCAACGGCTCGGGGATATCGTCGAGGAACTTCTGGACGAGAACCTGCTCTGCCGGGTCATCCAGGTCTCGCGGGGGACCGTGGTCATTGTCGATGAGGACTCGGTGCCTCGCGTGCTCCGCGCGCTGCGCGAGAGCCAGCTGATCTCCGTGCGCAAGAACCTCGTCGAGGTCGCCGTCACGAGCCCGGAGAGCATCGAGGAGACCCCCGGTCTCTTGCGCCAGCTGGCCGGAGTGCTCGCGTCGCAGGAGATCAACATCGTGGAGGCACTCTCCTGCTACACGGACACGATCTTCCTCCTGCAGAGCGACGACCTGACCCCCGCTCTCGGAGCCCTCACGAAGACGCTCAAGTGATGCAACGGGGCCCGGGGCCGGTAGAACGATTTTAAAAAGACGACATAACCGTTAAATTCGACCCCCGGGTCGGACGCTCGATGTCTTCGGCGCCCGTCCCGGTCGCTCCCGCCGGTGACCTCCGTCTCCGGCCGATCGAGATCCTGAAGATGGGGGTGATCTACGGGGCGCTTGCCATCACCACGGTCCTGGCCTTCGCGGGAGCGTTCGAGTACCTCCCGCACCATTTCTCGGGCCAGGTCACCGCCGGGGCGCTCCTCTTCACGGGACTCGCCATCACCGCGTACATCCTCGGGATCCGGCACGGTTTCGACGCGGACCACATCGCCGCGATCGACAACACGACGCGAAAGCTGCTCAACGACGGGAAGCGGCCCCTTACCGTGGGCACCTGGTTCTCGCTCGGCCATTCGACCATCGTTTGCGCGATGATTGTCGGGCTCGTGGTGGCCACGGAGTTCATCTCCCGTCAGTACAACACGTTCGCCTCGGTCGGGGCGGTGCTCGGGACCCTGATCTCGGGCGTGTTTCTCTTCATCATCGGCATCGTCAACGTGATCATCGTGGTCGAGGTCTACCGCATGTTCCGCGGAGTGCGGGACGGAAAGCTCGACCAGAAGGCCCTCGATGAGCAGATGCTCAAGCGCGGTTTCCTGAACCGCATCTTCGGGCGCTTCTTCAAAGTCGTGACCGAGCCGTGGCAGATCTACCCGATCGGGGTGCTGTTCGGGCTCGGCTTCGACACGGCGACCGAGGTCTTGATCATCGGCCTCACGATCCTCGTGGCGGGCTCGGGCTCGATCCCGTTGTGGGCGGTCCTCTTTCTCCCCCTCCTCTTCACGTGCGGGATGGTGCTCTCCGATACGACCGACGGATTCGCCATGCGCTACGCCTACGGCTGGGCCTTCAACCACCCCATCCGGAAGATCTTCTACAACCTCACCCTCACGATCATTTCGGTCATGGTCGCCTTCGTGATCGGAGGCGTCGAACTCCTGCAGGTCGTCTCCGGCGAACTCGGTTGGGGCGGCCCGTTCTGGAACTGGCTCGATAACCTCAATTTCGAAGCTCTTGGAATCGGAATTGTCGCGCTCTTCCTGGTCAGTTGGGCGGTCGCCATGGCGATCTACCGGCTCAAGGGTTACGAGAAGATTGGCTGGGGGCCCGCGGAACCTCCGGCTCGCGCCTGATCAGGGTCGGGGGCAGGATCATGGCTCGCAAGGTGGTGCGCACCGCCGTGTCGCTCGAACCGGAGCTGCTCGCGCTGCTCGACGGCTGGGTCACGGAACGCAACAGCCCGAGCCGATCGGACGCGATCCGGTCGTTGATCCGCAAGGAACTCGCGGACCGCACGCTCTCCGACCCGGACTCGGACGCGCTCGGGGTCGTCGCGCTGCTCTACCGCCACGACACGCCCAACGTCCTGCGACGCCTGACGGCCGCGGAGCATCGCTGGGGCGACCACGTGCGGTCCACGACCCACGTCCATCTCGAGGGGGATGCATGCGCCGAGGTCGTCCTCCTGCTCGGCCGGCGCCGGGAGATCGAGAAAGCGGCGGAGGACCTCCGGGGCGTGAAGGGGGTCTTGGACGGCGGCTGGCTCGTGACCTCACCGGCGGTCGCGGGCGGTCGGACCGGCCACCATCATCCGCACGGCGGTCGCGGGTGACGCGCGCCGCCCGCTCGCGCGTCGAGGACCGCCTCGCCCGGGCCGTCCTCGGGGAGGCACTCGCCCTCCGCCGGGGCGAGACCGTGACGATCGAGACCTGGAACCACGCGCTCTCGTGGGCCACGGCGTTCGTTCTCGAGGCCCGACGACGCGGCGGGGAACCGACCCTGGTCGTGGAGGACGAGGAGACCTTCTTCCGTTCGCTTGCCCGGTCGACCGCACGCTCGGTGCCGGGCACGCCCGCGGCGGTCGCCGAAGCCAGCGACGCGTACGTCTACTTCCCCGGACCGGCCAACTTCCCCCGACTGCTCGGACTCCCGAGCGAGGAGCGGGACGCGGTGCTCGGTCGCCACGGGGCCGAGTGGAAACGCGCGGCGCGCCGCGCCGGACTGCGCGCGGCCCGCATCGCGGTCGGCTCGGCCACGCCGGCGGCCGCCGCCCGGTTCGGAGTGGACCGAGAGGCATGGGAGCGCGAGCTCCTGCGCGGCAGCCTGGTCCCGTCGGACCGCCTCGCCCGGGCCGCGAACCATCTCGTGCGTCGCCTGCACCGGTCGCACCGGGTCCGCATCCGACACCCGAACGGGACCGACCTCGCGGTCGAGCTGCTGCGCGCCCCTCCGATCGTGGAGGACGGGCGCGTCGACCGCGCGGACCGACGGGCCGGGCGGCTCTGGACGCGGATACCGGCGGGCGTGGTCGCGGTCCCGCTCGTTCCGGGCGTCGGAGAAGGGACGTGGGAGGCGAATCGCGCGACCTACCACCGCTTCTCGGACCCTCCGGTCCGGCTGGGGGCTTGTTTCACGTTCCACCGCGGGCGGCTCTCGGAGTACTCCTTCGACCGGGGCGGGGCCGCCTTTGCGCGAGAGTACGGCCGGGGCGGTCGGGGCCGCGAACAGCCGGGCGGGCTCACCTTCGGGGTCAACCCGTCGGTCTCCCGCGCCCCCGAGGCCGCGGAGGTCGCGGCCGGGACCGTCGGGCTCTGGCTCGGCGGGAACCGGTCGCTCGGAGGTCGCAATCCTTCCCGATTCAGCTACCCTACCTACCTCGCCGGAGCCACGGTCGAACTGGATGGGGAGGCGTTCCTCCAGGACGGGGAACCGGTGTCGAGCGTCGGGGCATCGCACGGGGTCGGCTAGCTCGACGGGGCTGCGCCGATCCGACGGGCGATCTCCCGCAGCAGCGTCCCGGCGACCTCGAGGTGTCGGGCGGAGACCTGTTCGACGTTGACACCGACCGGTACCGCGAGGCCGCTCGCCTGGGTCGCTCGCGCGACCTCCTCCCACACGGCCACCGCAAGCTCGACGCTTCGGCGCGCCGCTTCGCTCTCTTCGCCCTCGAGGATCGAGCGCTCCGCCGAGTCCGGTAGGTCGGCGCCGAGCCATCGAACGAACTCGGCGTCCTGGTCGTCGGCGATCGGAGCGAGACTGAGCAAGACCGACGCGGGCGGAATGGACGCCTGCCGACAGAGCAGGTCGTACTGGTGCAACACCTTGCGGGCCGACTCCGCGTCGAACAGGAGCTGCGTCGTGAAGAACGCGGCTCCCGCGCGGGTCTTCGCCAGCATGCGGTGCGCCTCCCCCGTGCGCTGCGGAATGGCGATGTTGCCGATCGAACCGCCGGCCGCCGCAAAGATGGGGCGACACAGCTGGTTCGCCTCGGCGACCGGAGGTCCGGGGTAGGGGATGTAGCGGCTGCTGCCGCCCACGAGGACCGCGTGATGGACCCCCCGCCCAACGGTCTCCCGGGCCCACTGCTCGAGAGCGCCGACGCTCGGGAGGTGCGCCACCACCTTGTTCAGGATCACCTCGCGGCCGGTGAGCTCCGCGAGCCGGCGCGCGTACGACGGAAGGTCGCCCGAATGATAGTGGGGCTGGCCCTCGTGGTTCTCGTCCACGAGTTCTGGGATGACGAGCGCGTCGACCCGAGGGATCTCCTCCACGAGCCGAGCGACCGCGAGCGTGCGTTCCGCGGAGCGGGGCCCGGGGGTCCTCGCGGGCGGGGGTACCGGCTCGAAGAACAGGGGCGCGGCGCGCAGTGCCTCGGAGAGAGAACGGGCCATGATTCGGTTCCGCTCGCCTCTCTCGGGGAGTCGGACGGGATAAATCGTTTCGGCCCCGGTGGTGTTTGCAGAGAGCGCAAGCTCGGCGCGCGCAGAGAAAGTGCACCGGGGCCACGCGGTCGGACCCTCCCCGACCCGGGTCGGAAGACCGGCGGGAGCGCGAGGTCCGCCCCCGCCCTCTCGAACGCGGCGAGAGAGTCTTCTTATTCTTCGGAAGCAGGCACGGTCGATGTCGGCCGCAATCGAGGTGGATGGCCTCGTAAAGCGCTACGGTCCCCTCGCGGCGGTCGACGGGATCCGCTTTTCCGTCCGGACCGGCACCGTGTTTTCGTTCCTCGGCCCGAACGGGGCCGGCAAGACGACGACCACCGAGATCCTCGAGGGCTTGCGACGCCGCACCGAGGGCGAGGTCGCCGTGCTTGGGCTCGACCCCTGGACCCAAGGGAGGGAGCTCCACCAGCGCATCGGGGTCATTCCGCAGGATTTCCGCTTCTTCGACAAGATCACGGCCAAGGAGGCGATCGAGTACTACCGCACCCTCTTCGGCACGAAGGTCGATCCCCGCGGGCTTCTCGAGCAGGTCGCCCTCGCGGACAAGATCAATGCCCGCTACGACACGCTCTCGGGCGGACAGAAGCAGAAGTTCGGGCTCGCGCTCGCGCTCACGAACGACCCCGAGATCTGCTTTCTCGACGAGCCGACGACCGGCCTCGACCCGCAGGCCCGGCGGGCGATCTGGGCGGTGATCCGGAACCTGAAGCGCGAGGGGCGGACGGTCTTCCTGACGACGCACTACCTCGAGGAGGCGGAACTGCTCGCGGACCAGGTCGCGATCATCGACCACGGGAAGATCATCGCGTCGGGAAGTCCGTCCGAGATCATCGAGGCGCACGGCAAGCCGGCGCGCATGGTCGTCGAGGGGAGCCCCGCGCTCGCGGAGTACCTGCGCATGAACCTCGGCGCCGCGGCGATCGTGGAGGACGGGAAGGTCTCGGTGACCCTCTCGAACAAAGGGGACGCGCTCAAGATCCTCTCCGCGATCGAGGAGAGCGGGCTTCCCTGGACCTCCTTCACGACCACCAAGGACACGCTCGAGGACGTCTTCGTGCGCCTCGTCGGCCAGATGGACGAAGGTGCGCTCAAATCCCAGGAGGCGTCGTGAAACTACGGAACATCGGGGCCGATTTCCGGATCGTCTCGCGGACCTACTTCCGTAACCCGGTCGCCCTGTTCTTCTCGCTCATCTTTCCGATCATCCTGATCTCGATGTTCGGTCTCATCTTCTCCGCCGCCGGTTCGGGGACGGTCACGCTGATCGTCGTCAACGAGGACCACCATTCCCCCGCGAGCGTCGCGTTCCTCTCCGCGCTCAACAACACGACCGTCGTCTCGGTCCAGGTCGTCGCCGTGAGCGCGCAGAACTTCTCCTCCTACCTCGGTCAGAACGATTACTCCACGGGCCTCGTGATCCCGGCGGGATTCCAGAACGACTTACAGAATCGGACCCCGGTGAACCTCACGGTCTACACGGACCCCGAGGACGCCTCCTCGGCCGGCATCGCCCTCGGCGCGGTCCAGGGCGTCGCCTCCTACTTCAACCTCCAGGCCGTCTGCGCCCAGAAGAGCTGCCCGCCCGTCATCGGCTTCACGACCGCGAACGTCGGCAGCCAGGTGTACAAGTACATCGACTACCTCATCCCCGGGCTCATCGGCTTCGCCATCCTCACGAGCCCGATGTTCTCGATGGTCGACATCGCGTCCTCCTACCGCAAGGACGGGATCTTCCGGGAGCTCTCCCTCACCCCGATCACCCGCGCGGAGTGGCTGACCTCCCGGATCCTCTGGTACGTCGCGCTCACCTTCGTCACGGCGGGGATCATGATCGGGGCCGGGGTGTTCCTCTTCAACGCCCACGTCACGCTCACGCTCGGGTTGATCCCCTTCCTCCTCGTCGGGCCGTTCTTCTTCGTCTCCCTCGGAATGCTCGCGGGCTCGGCGGCGAAGACGCCCGAGAGCGCGGCGCTGATCGGCAACATCATCACGTTCCCGATGATGTTCCTCTCGGGGACCTTCTTCCAGGTCTCGAGCATGCCCGCGGGGCTGCAGGCGTTCGCGCGCATCCTGCCGCTCTACTACGTGATCGATGGGATGAACCAGGTGATGCTCTACTCCAACACGACGCGCGCGTTCACGGACATCCTGGTCGTGCTCGTCGGCTCGGTGGTTGTCTTCCTCGCCGCGATCCGCCTGTTCAAGTGGAGGGACGAATGACGCCCGACCCGCGCCCGCCCGCCGTGGATGCGGCGGGGTTCCGCCAGTTCATGGGACGGTGGCCGACGGGCGTCTCGGTCGTGACGGCGCGCGACGGAACGCTCGACGCGGGGCTCACGGTCAACGCGTTCCTTTCGGTCTCGCTCGCCCCGCCGTCGGTCCTCGTGAGCCTGACGCGGGACGCGGACACGACCCCGGTGATCGAGCGGACCGGCCGCTTCGCGGTCAACTTTCTGGCGGCCGACCAACGTGCGGTGAGCGAGCGGTTCGCGCGACCGAGCCCTCCCGCGGAGAAGTTCGCGGACCTGCCCCTCCACCGGGGCCCGGGCGGACTGGCCCTCCTCGACGGAACCCTCGGGGCGCTCGAGTGCCGCGTGACGTCGGTCGCCCCCAGTTACGACCATGTGCTGTTCGTCGCGGAGGTCGTCCACCAGGAGGTCGGCCGGGAGACGCTCCCGCTGCTCTATTTCCGGTCCACGTATGCCGCGACGGACGGGGCCGGTCGCCTTCACTTGGGCACCCTCCCGAAACCCTAGCCGTCGCGGCTTTATCCTCCGCCGTCGGTGGTCGGACGATGGCCCCCGAGCCCCGGGCGGTGAAGGTCGCGATCGTCGGCAGCGGGCCGGCCGGCCTCACGGCCGCGCTCTACGCGGCGCGGGCGGAGCTCAAACCGCTCGTGATCTCGGGCGTGCCCGCCGGCGGTCAGCTCCTCATCACGACGGACGTCGAGAACTACCCGGGCTTTCCCGAAGGGATCCAGGGTCCCGAGCTGGTCGACCGGATGCGTCGTCAGGCGGCCCGGTTCGGGGCCGAGTTCCTGGACGACAACGTGACCCGGGTCGACTTCCGCCGGCATCCGTTCGTGCTCGAAACCGGCGCGATGGGCACCGTTCGCGCGGAGGCGGTGATCGTCGCCACGGGGGCGAACGCCCGTTGGCTCGACCTTCCGTCCGAGACCCGGCACAAGGGGCACGGCGTCTCCGCCTGCGCCACGTGCGACGGGTTCTTCTTCAAGGGCAAGGAGCTCGCCGTCGTCGGCGGCGGGGACACCGCCATGGAGGAGGCGCTCTTCCTCACGAACTTCGCGACCCGCGTCACGATCATCCATCGCCGCGACAAGTTCCGGGCCAGCTCGATCATGCTCGAGCGGGCGCGCAACCACCCGAAGATCGCGTTCCTCGTCGATTCGGCGGTCGAAGAGGTGCTGGGGCGCGACTCGGTCGAAGGGCTGCGCGTGAAGCATCTCAAGACCGGCGTCGTCTCCGAGCTCAAGGTGGGGGGCCTCTTCGTCGCGATCGGGCACGTTCCGGCCACGGAGGTCTTCCGCGGAGCGCTCGAGCTCGACGCGGAGGGATACCTCAAGGTCCACGAGGGGAGCCGAACCAGCGTCGAGGGGGTCTTTGCTGCGGGGGACGTCCACGACCGGCGCTACCGGCAGGCCGTGAGCGCCGCGGGGTCCGGCTGCATGGCCGCGATCGATGCCGAACGGTGGCTCGCCGAGCACGAGCGGCCCCGTGCCGCGACCCCTGCCCGGGCCGCCTAGATCGCACCGTTTCTCGCGTCGGGATATCCTTTAATAGAGTCCGGCCGGGTGCAAGCCCGGGTCGGGCGATGCCCAGCAAGAAGCATCTCCACATCGAATCGTCGGGCCAACTCTGCATCTACTGCGGCGCGTGCGTCGGCATCTGTCCGCTGAACTGCATCTACCTCGACGAGACGCGGATCACCTTCGACGAGAAGGTCTGCACCCGCTGCGAGGTCTGCGTCAAGGGCTGTCCGGTCGGCGCCATCGAGATCGGGTGAACCGAGGGGGTTCGAACGCGATGCCCGACATGAAGACCGACGTCCTCGTCATCGGAGCCGGCCCCGCGGGCAGCATGACCGCGAAGTGGGCGGCGAAGAGCGGCGCCAAGGTCCTGATGATCGAGAAGCGCCAGGAGATCGGCTCGCCCGTGCGCTGCGGCGAGGGGATGAGCAAGTCCTGGCTCGCGGACGTGGGCATCAAGCCCGGCCGCTGGATTAACGTCGAGGTCGAGGGCGCCCGGATCTACTCTCCGAACGAGACCGTCTTCGAGATCAACGAAAAGCACGCCGGCAACGAGGTCGGCTACGTCGTCGAGCGGGACGAGTTCGATAAACAGCTCGCCATCGACGCGGCGAACGCGGGCGTGGACGTCGTCCTCAAGACCGCCGCGGTCGGCGTCCTGAAGGAGAACGGCCGCGTTGTGGGCGCGAAGGTGAAACAGTTCGGCCAGACGTTCGAGGTCCGGGCCCCGGTCACGATTGCCGCGGACGGATTCGAGAGCCAGGTCGGGCGCTGGGCGGGCATCTCGACGAACATCGCGATGCGGGACATGGACACGTGTCTCCAGTACCGCATGACGAACGTCGATTCGGACATCCGCTACTGCGACTTTTACCTCGGCAAGGTCGCGCCCGGCGGCTACGTCTGGATCTTCCCGAAGGGCGACCGCCTCGCGAACGTCGGCATCGGCGTCCAGGTGAGCCAGGTGAAGGCGATGGCCGACGCCCGAAACTACCTCGACCGGTGGATCGACCACCACCCCGGCTACGCGAAGGGGAAGAAGATCGACATGGTCGGCGGCGGGGTCTCGATCTCGGCGCCGCTCAAGCAGACGGTCGGGGACGGCATCATGATCGTCGGGGACGCGGCCCGGATGATCGACCCGCTCACCGGCGGCGGCATCGCGAACGGCTGCATCGCCGGCAAGATCTGCGGCACGGTGGCGGCGGAGGCCGTGCACGCGGGCACGCCGACCAAGGAGTTCTTCCAGAAGTACGAGAAGGGCTGGCGCGCCGTCCTCGAGGAAAAGCTCTACCGCAACTGGCTCGCGAAGGAGAAGCTCGTCCAGCTGAGCGATGAGACGTTCGACAAGGTCGTCGAGGCGCTCCAGGACTTCAAGCTCGAGAAGCTGAGCGTCCACAACATTCTCAAGGCCGTCCACGAAAAGTACCCCGAGGTGACGAAGGAGTTCGAGGCGTTCCTCTGAACTCCTTCGCGTACCGATCATGCCCGGCGCGCCGAACCGCCCGCCCGAGCAGACGCCCGAGGTGCCCGTCGCCCCGCCGGTCCCGGAGCCGCCCCAGAAGAAGGTGATGCGTCGGCTCGTGCCGACCCACGTGACGCTGCTGCTCGATACCTGGAAGGGGGCGCCGAGCCCGGACCTCCTCGGGCCGTACCAGAAGGCGGTCGCGGCGTACGCGGAGGGCGATTTCGCGGGCGCGCTCAGCTCGCTCGACCAGCTCTCGGTCCGCTTCGCGGAACCCCGCTGGCCGATCCTGCCGGAGCCGTTCCGCCTCCTGCGGGTGCCGATCAAGGCCCCGGTACCGCCGCACTGGGACCCGGACCACGCGCTCGCCAGCGCGGAGAAGGAGGCGAAGCGTTCCCGCCAGACGGCGGAGGAACAGCTGCTGCTCGCCCGGGGGAGTCTCGCCTGGGCCGCGGCCCACGGTCTCGCCGTGAACGACCTCACCCCGAAGCTCGAAGAGGCGGCGGCGCGCCTCGCCGACCCGGCCGGGCTCGCGGCGTTCTACGAGTCGGTCGACGTGATCTGGACGGAACTTTCCGGGCGACTTCCGGCCCCGAAAGGGGGCGCGGCCCGTCCCGCGCCTCCCGCGGCGGCCGAGGTCGAGGAAGCGTAGGCGCGCGTGTCCGAGGAGCCGCCGGAGGGCGGTCGCCGTCGTGTGCGCCGGGGGGAGGGGGAGGTCACCGAGTGGCCCCGTGGGCTCGTCGATTATCTTCCGTCCGGCGCCCCCGAGTCGGCCCCGTCGCCCGAGGAGGACCGCGACCTGAACCGCTTGCGGCTTGCCGCCCGGCTGCTCGGGTTCGCCCGGGCGCAGGGGCTCCTGGTCGACGCGGCGGTCGGTCGTCTCCGGCGGGCGGAAACCGCGTTCCGCGCCGGGGACCGCGAAGCGGGGCGACGGATCGTGGATGACGTCCTCACCGAGGTGGAACGGCTGGTCGGGGCCGGGAACCGCCCCGGTCATCCGACGTCTTAAGGGCCGACGGTTTCTGCGCCCGCTCATGTCGCGGCCCCGATTCGGCACCTTCTCGATCGTCGCGTACGACCGCGAGACCGCCACGTGGGGCGTCGCGGTGCAGTCGAAATTCATCTCGGTCGGCTCGGTCGTGCCGTTCGCCGAGGCCGGGGTCGGCGCGATCGCGACGCAGGCGCTCGCGAACGTCGCCTACGGACCGGAGGGGCTCGCTCTCCTGCGCCTCGGCCACTCGGCGA
>Ga0335078_10000807_pt1 | contig 47794 bp, 45 predicted proteins | sample Lox_Sample_32_FD_206711 | JGI IMG/M metagenome (GOLD analysis project Ga0335078, IMG submission 206711) | Soil microbial communities from Loxahatchee National Wildlife Refuge, Florida, United States - Lox_Sample_3.2 | ecosystem: Environmental > Terrestrial > Soil > Wetlands | place: USA... | reverse complement strand
CTTCGTGATCGCCGCCGTCAGCGTCGTCTTGCCGTGATCGATGTGCCCGATCGTCCCCACGTTCACGTGCGGCTTCGAACGATCAAACTTTTCCTTCGCCATTGCTTTGATTCCCTTTCCTTTGAACTAAATTGCAATCGACCGCAACTTGGCGATCACGCTAGAAACCAACTCCGGCTTTATATCAGCCTGTTGCAGTGCGATGAGCTGCTGCTCCAACTCCCGAAGAGCGATCTTCTTCTCATCGCCAGTCGCGCCAGCAATTACTTCCACCTCAAGCGGCTGATTTCCTGCGCCGCCCACCGTGCAATTGAGCAGAGCGGATAGCGCTGGATCAATCCCGTAGCTGGCGCACCGAAGCAAATCCGTTAAGTTGCGCTCAAGAATTCCCTCGGAAAACGTCGGCAGATCAGGATCAAATTTAATCCGAAGCGCATCTTGGATTCGGCTTTCAAACTTATCCGCAACCGCCATACTTCAACCTCCCAGTCTTCCTCAGTAGTACGCGTACACCTTGAAGTACCTCTGCCTCAGCTCCACCGGCACCTTCTCCACCAGCCGCAGATACCGCTCGCGCGTCAGCGCCTGGTCCGAAACCGGCAGCGTCTGGTAGAGCGCAATCGCTTCCTTGCCCAGCAGCCCGCGCTCCAGAATCATTTCGTAATCGCGGACGCGCAGCTTCGCCTTGGTTACGCGATTCAGAAAAACCTCAACGTCGCGCGCGTCGAACACGGTATCGACGAGCGCGTGCAGCCGCGCATATCCCTGCTCGTCCCGCACCGCGATAGCTGCCTGCTCAAACTTCAATTTCCGGCCCTTTCCGTTCAGCTTTCAGCTCTCAGCTGCCAGCTGATCCTTGGAGCGGGAGACGGGACTCGAACCCGCGACCAACAGCTTGGAAGGCTGTGACTCTACCACTGAGTTACTCCCGCCCAACGACAGTTGTCAGTGGTCAGTGAACAGTGATCAGTTCTTCCTTGCAGATGGAAGCCTCCGTGCTCACTCTTGATGCCCCAACTGACCACTGACCACTGATCACTGACCACTGTTCACTGTATTTCTGGAGCTGATGACCAGGATTGAACTGGTGACCTCTCCCTTACCAAGGGAGTGCTCTACCAACTGAGCTACATCAGCCCCTTAAACTCCAGCTTTCAGCTATCAGCCCTCCGCTTCATCTAGCCGGCGCAGGCCAAATCGGCTCGCATCACAACCCACAAGCTGAAAGCTAAGAGCTGTCATTCTGTTTCCGAATCTTCTCCGCACGCCAGGCCAAAATCGTTCGCAACGCGAGCCCGCCTAAAATAACCAGCGGAACCAGCCTTACTTGTACCGGCTTGCCGTCCACATCAAACGTGCCGTCGCCGATCGTGAACCAAGCCAGCACTGCCAACACCGCAAATAGCCCCAGCGCCATCCAGAACTTCCGATCCAAATCTGCGCCGGCGCTTATCACTGAACCCTGAACCCTGACACCTGTCGTTCATGGTGCACAGGGGAGGATTCGAACCTCCGTAGCTCGCAAGGAGCGGCAGATTTACAGTCTGCTGCCATTAACCGCTCGGCCACCTGTGCCCAAACTCTGCAGCCGCCTCAACAACATCCCTCAGGGGCTCAAGCCCCCTGAGCCTTGTGCGGCTGTTTCGGCACGGCTAAAGCCATGCCCTTTCAAAAACGCCTAAAAGGCTTCCACCCTCGGCGCGGTGTATTGCGGCTGAAGTGGAGGCTCCCCATTTTCATTCGCCCCCGCCCGCCGTTTTCGACCTCTTCCGCGCACGCCGCGACTTCCGGAAACCTCCGGACCTTCGCAGCCTGCACCTTGAAGTGGATTCACTGCGGAGCTGAGGCCCGGCGCTCAAAAAAATCGTGCGCGCCGGTTAACCTTCGCCGCTTCGCGGGCTCCTTTCGGTTTCCTGTTCTGGAGCTGGCGAAGGGATTTGAACCCCCGACCCTCTGATTACAAATCAGATGCTCTACCAGCTGAGCTACGCCAGCTCTGCAGCCGTCGCCAACCCACTCGGAAACCTTCCCGGAGGCCCGAAATGTTCGCGGACACACTTCCATCTTCCGCGTACACGGCTCAGAAATCAAGGTTAACACAGCAAGAGACGGGGAACAAGGGACCGAGGGACCAAGAAAACCGGGTATTCCATGCGTCGAGTGGCCACTGACCGGGCGCCGGGGCGCGGGTGCCCCCATCCTAACCGGTGGTTACAGCGATCGGTTGGGGTGGGAGACCAAACGTCCTCATCGCGCACATGTCGCAAGAAGAGCCCCTCTTGATTTTTTCCTTCGCCCCACGGATTTGCCTTGACAGACCCGGCGGCTGGATTCGACGCTTCTCTCAGGCCTGAATCCACCGTCTTTCCCGAGGTTGAACGATGAACCTGAAAAAGCTGGCTCCCGTATTTTCGATCTTTCTCGTCTTTGCCGCCGTCCTGTCAGTGCTGCCCGCCTCCGCGCAGGCTCCGCCGCGCAAACCCAAGGTCGCCGTGCTGGACTTCGATTACGCCACCGTGAAAACTGACGCCGCTGCTTTCTTCGGCACCGACGTCGACCTGGGCAAGGGCATCACCAACCTGGTCATCACCGACCTGGTCAACGACGGCACGTACTCCGTGTTCGAGCGCTCAGCCCTCGATAAACTGATGGCCGAACAGAATTTCTCCAACTCCAATCGCGCCGATCCGGCCACCGCCGCCAAGCTGGGCAAATTGGCCGGCGTTGACGTCATCATCATCGGCGCCATTACCCAGTTCGGCAACGAGAACAAGAACCAGAATGTCGGCGGCGGAGGCGGCAATTGGCATGGCTTCGGCGTGGGCAGCATCGGCCACTCCAACTCCAAGGCCAACGTCACCATCGACGCTCGCATTGTCAACGTAAACACCGGCGAGATTGTGGCCGTGGCCGAGGGCTCGGGTGAGTCGGGCCGCTCCTCGGTGGGTCTGGGTGGCGGCGGCGGCAACTGGCATGGAGTGGGCGGTGGCAACGTCGACCTGGGCTCCAGCAACTTTCAGAACACCATCATCGGCGAGGCCACCAAGGCCGCCACTGACAAGCTCTCCGCCAACCTGGTGGCCGACGCCCCCAAGATCACCATCGAGGCCGTGAAGATCGACGGCATCGTCGCCGCGGTCGATAGCGGCCAGATCATCCTCAACGTGGGCTCCGCTGCCGGCGTCAGGGTGGGCGATCAGTTCGAGGTCGTCCGCGTGACCAAGGAGATCAAGGATCCCACCACCGGCGAAGTCATCCGCCGCCTCACCACCACGGTCGGCTTCATCAAGGCCACCGACGTTGACGCCAAGTCTGCAGTGTGCGTGCCCGTCTCAGGCTCCGGCTTCCAGGAAGGCGACCGCGTGCGCAGCCCGCAATAACTCTCGCTCCGCTGTCTGGCAACGCCCGCCGCGGCCCTCGCCCGGCGGGCGTAGTTGCGTTTGGGCGCAAGAGCCGGTCCCGTGCATGGATACCTGACCCGCCCGGAAATCTTTCGCCTGATCCCATTGTTTGCGCGCGCACGGACCGCACATTCCCCGCCGCCGGTCGACGCGGCCCCTCGCGAGATCAGAATTGTCTAAGCTGCGGGCGGCAGGGCGATGTCGTCGGATACGTACACCGTCACCTTTTGGCCCTTCTGGACGACCACTTCCTTGCCGTGGTGGAAGATTCCGAAAACACCCACCAGCATGGTAAGAGCGATTGTCCCGCCGACGCTATCCTTGCCTGCCGCGCCCTTCGATCCACGCAAGTGAATCTTGTAGGCCCCAACCTTCAGGTGATCGACGCGCACGCTCAAGTCACCGCCTTTGCCCATCATTCCGGACCGCTCGGCATTCAGAACCTCGCCGAAGGCTTTGGCGCCGGCTCGTGCAACCACCACATTTCCGACTACGAGGTCCTCTGCGAGAACAAACTCCACAGGGTCCCCGTCATGCGCGGTCTTCGAGCTCACGTCCTGGTCAAATTCCAGATAGACTTCTGTTCCCTCGGTTAAGAGAGACATCCCCGGCGGCACAGCCGGCCCGGGTGCCGGCGCGGGAGCCGGTGCAGGCGGAGGCGCCGGAGCCACCCGCGGCGCGGGCGCTGGAGCGGGAGCTGGTTGCGCGACTGGGTTCGCCTTGGCCACCATTGCTGCAATCACTCTGTCGCTGGCCCCGCCAGTCTTCAGGGCAATTATCCCTTCCGCTGAAACGTCGTAATTCCCCGGCGAAGTATTGATGGTGTTGACAATCAGATCGTCTGACAATCCCGCCTTTACCAGCTTGATGATGGCATCATTGTTGAGTATTTGCTGAGCGGGCGCAGGCGCCGGTTGTTGTGCGGTTGGTGGTGCGGGTTGCTGAGCGGGCGCAGGCGCCGGTTGTTGTGCGGTTGGTGGAGCGGGTTGCTGCGCAGGCGCTTGCGCAAGCGCGATTCCATATCCCTGAGACATAACCAAAGAAGAAATCACAACAGGTACAAAGACGGCCTGAAGACGCATGAGTCCTCCACGGCATTCGCCGGAGAATCAAAATATGTCCGGGGAATTAGACAAACCGGATTATACGCCCATCGGAACTCAGTCTCTGTGCGCGCCAAACCCGCGTCATGTTCACGTTTTTGAAGATCACGCCGGTGGCAGGTTGATATCTCGCGCGACGTACACCGTCAGCAGCTGGCCTTTTTTGATCTTCACGTCCTTATGGCGCTTGAACAGCCCATAGGAGCCTCGCAGGTGAATCTTGTAGTTTCCCACCTTCAAATAGTCGGGGCGAACGGTCAATTCGGCTCCCCCTTCGTCGTCCTCCAACCATGCCGATTCCTTCCTGTCGGCGAAGGTAATCTCTCCGACCGCACTCGCGCCCGCCTTCGCCACAACGATGCCTCCCACCTTGATGTCATCGGCCAGCACAAGTTCGACGGAATCGCCTTGGTGGGATGTTTTTGAGCTCAGGTTCTCTTCAATTACGAGATGGACCTCAGTTCCCTCGGTCAAAAGCACGGTGGGAGGGGCCGCGTTCGGAACGCTTGCCGGGGACGACGGTGTTTGTGCAGGAACGCGAGCTGCACTCGCGCTGGCCAGGAGCGCCCGCGCCGGCCGCTGGGCACGGGCTTGGGTGAACGCTGCGGTACAGGATCCCAGTCCTACGACGAGGGACGCGACGATGCCGAAAAACAGCAGAGCAGGAAAACGCATTCTTGGTTCATGCATTGCGCGAGCTTCCTGAATCATTCCGGGAGATTGAATGCATACGATTCTACTCCCGCTCCGCTCTCGCGTATCAGCGGCCGTTTTCCGCGCTACTCCTTCTTGCCCTTTTTCCCGCTCCGGCGGGGATGCCGGTTTTTGCCGCCTGCGCCGGGAAGCGCGTCCGGCCTTGCCCTGTCTCACCCCTTGCGCCCATGGCGCTCATGTCCAGCTCCGCAGCCCTCGTCTTTCCCGGCTTTGCACTGCGATTCCAAATTGAGAAAAGGGTCCCCGCCGGTCAACCCACTTGTGACGCGCGTCGCCTGGCGAGCTGCGCAAACGGCGCTAGAATCCCTCGCGTTCGTGGTGCGAAAGGAGGTCCGTCATGAAACCGTTCGTCTCGGCTCTCCTCGCTCTCATCTTTTTCGGCGTCGTGGCTTCGCTCACCGCCAGGCAAAGCCAGCCGCCTCCATTCAAGACCATCGTCGTCGACCGCTTCGTCAACTCCAACGGGGCCACGCAATCGGCCGAATTCATCCAATCCTCCTGCGACAGCATGCGTGACGAGCTGCTGAAGCTCAACCTGGCCAGCCAGGTGGTGGAAGAGGGCGTGACCGTGAATGCCGCCGATGCGCCCGGCTCTCTGATCATCGCAGGCAAGTTCACGAGCTACGCCAAGGGCGGCGTGATGTGGCCGGGAAAGGTGGGCGTCGAAATCGACGTCTACCGCGCCAGCGACCACGCGCTTGTCAAAACGCTTACGCCCACCATCGCCTACAGGCGAACCCCGCTCAACACTGATAAGAGCCTGGGCAGGTATGTCGGCGGCCTGGGCTCGCACTATGTACAGCAGGGGCTCAAGGGCGTAACGCTGGCGAGCGTTGCGCCCGCAGCCGCCACGCCTCGGGTAAGCGCAATATCGAGGCAGATTCGCGAAAAACATCCCTCAGTGCCTAAAAGGCCCGGTTGATTCTGGCCGGGTTGCGGCATGGCTAAAAGCCGCGCCGGTTCAAGACCTCGACTTTTCGAGAACCTCTTCAGTCGTGTGGCTGCGGCGCAAGCCTGCCGTCCGCTCGGCCTCGCCGCCGCAACTTCCGGAAAGTACAGCCCGCGCGGGCTGCGCCGTTTTGCCGCCGGTTCCGATACCATACAATCATTGCGTCACCGTCCCCGACCCTGCGTTTCCTCACTCGAACGGTAAGGAGAAGTCGCATGCGGAAGTCCTTGCTCGGCATCCTGTTTCTGGTCCTGTGTCCTCTGCTCGCGGCGCAGCAAGGACTCAACAACGAATCCATCATCAAAATGGTGAAGGCGGGCCTCTCGGACGATGTCATCGTCGCCACGATCAATGCCAACGCGGGAGGCTACGACACCTCACCCGACGGCCTCATCGCGCTCAAGCAGGCCGGCGCGAGCGACAAGGTGATTGCCGCCGTGGTGGCCAAGGGCTCGAGCGCGCAAGTTCCCGCGGCCGCGCCAAGGATAGGTCTCCGCAGCTCCGATGTGCTCTTGGACCCGGGATGCAGCCCTGCGGAAAGTCGGCCACCACTCCCAGCGAGCGCATCTTAGTGTGAAAATCCACTGGAGTTACTCTTTTGCGGTTGCCAACCCTCCCCTCTCGGAAGTAGCGTCCATGACATCTCGAACGGGAGGAAAGCATGGGAATCTCACGAATCTTGATCGTTGCGGCTTGTGGATCGATCGTATTTTCATGCGTCGGAGTCGCGAGGGCGGGCCAACCGACTCCGTGCGGAACCGCACAGGGAAATGCTCCATTTCCCGGAACGAGCGGCCTTTGGTTGATTCCCGGCGGCTCGGACTTCACGGAGTTCAGGGTCTACGACTCGAATCTTGGCGTGTGCTGGCTGGCTGACGCCAACCTGGCGGGCGATTCCGAGGTGCGCGCGCTGATAAGCCCGTTCATGACCCCCCTGAATGCCGACGGTTCCACGCCAATCATCAATCCCGATGGAACCATGGATTACGAGACGGCTCTGAACTGGGTTAACGCGCTCAATCTCTATAACAACGGTCAGGGAGGTCAAGGATGGGAGGGCCATACCGCTTGGCAGCTTCCGGCAGCGTTGCAGGCAGACACAACCTGCAAGTCGGAGACAGTCAGTACGGGGGTCTGGTTCGGCGTGCCCTGCATGAACAGCGCCCTCAGCAACCTCTACCATGTAGGGCTGAAGGAGGTCTTCCCGAACAGCGTTGCGCCTATTTTGTTCACGCTCCCGTACCCCTTCCTCAATCTGCAGCCGGGGCTTTACTGGGCGTCGGATTCGGGCCCCGAAGGCCAATGGACGTTTTCGTTTAATAACGGACAATCGGGCCAGAACACGACCAGGTACAACTACTTTCATGTACTGCCGATGGTGAAAGGCAAGCTGGGCGGCGGGCTGTCGAACGGCACCGGGTTTCAGGTTTACACTGACCCGCCCGCCGTGGGCAAAGCCGTGTATGACACCAAGACCGACACCACGTGGAGTTTTTACGGGAACCTGCCGGAGCAGATTAAATTCGACGGGAACGGACCGACGACAATCGTTTCGTTGGTGGATGGAAGCGCGCTGGTCGAGCCATTGATCAACAACGATGGGGCCATTTACTTCTCGGCCATCGACCCCAGTCAGCCCACCGGCTACATCGTCTCAATGAACGCGAGGAACTACGCCGGATCCAGCGCCTGGACACTGCCCAGCCTTGACGATCTGACCAACCTCTACGGAGACATGGGCTTGGCTGTGGGTGACGTGAGGCTCGAATCGCTCCTCTTTGCGGGCCCGTTCCTGTTTCTTCAGCCGGGATTTTACTGGTCGTGCGAGCGCGATCCGGATACCAACTTGAATGCGCCCTGTGACCCATACATCGGTCCGGGAACGGCGCCCGGGAACGCTCAAACGCCAACGCAATACAGTTTCAATTTCGATGACGGATTCCTGGGGACGGACCAGAACACCAAGATGTTCTACGTGACGGCTTACTATCCCGCACTACCCAGTGATCAGCGCTAGGGCTTGACCCGCTAGCCGCCTCGCCGGGTGCCCCGTTCTGGCTCTGCCGGCGGGGGCGAGATCATCCCCGCCTCCGAACTCGAGTCCCAAACTCGCTGGCCTGCTCGCCCACCGCTCCCTTGCCAAGGTGTTACGCTCATTCGTGACGGTTTCCTCCGCCATTCATGAGCCGGCGCACCCGCAGAACGCTCTTCATCGTCGCCGCGGTCCTGCTTTTGCTAGCCGTGGCCGTCTTCCTGCGCTCCAAGGCTCCGCCCGAAGCCGCGCGCCTGCTGCCCGAGTCCGACGGCATCCTTTATATCGATCTCCGTCCCGTCCGCGCCCTCTTTCGCAAGGACCTCAAGCCGCCCCAGCACGCCCCCGATTATCAGCAGTTCATCGACGCCATCGGCATCGACCCCGAGCGTGATCTCGACCAGGTGGCCGTCGCCCTGCATCGCATGCCCGACCCCAACGGCCCCAACGGTCCCGTCGCCTATTCCTGGGTTCTAGTGGGCAAAATCACCGGCAAGCGACTCAACGCCTGGCTGGGCGCAAACGCCACCTCGCGCGAGGAGTACGCCGGCCACACCATCTACTCCATTCCCTCCCAAGGCCGCACCGTTCGCGTCGCGCAAATCGGCTACGACATGGTGGCCGTCTCCAACTTTCCGACACCGGAGATGATTCACTCCATCCTGGATCGCCATCGCACCGCCGCGCTGCCCTTCTCCGGATCCACGCTCCTCCAGCAGCACTACCATGACGTCCCGCTGCTCTCGCTTGCCTGGGGTGTGGGGCAAATCGGCCTTCCCTTCTCTGAAAGCGGCGCTATCCACATCTTCGGCTTCGAGCTGCCTCTCGAGCCCGACTCCACCATCATCGCCAGCGTCGCGCCGGCGTTGCCCGTGCCCGGCAAACTCGGCGCGCTTCATGTCCGCGTCGAAGAAATCGCTCCCTCTGAAGACAAAGCCGTCAGCCAGGCCGCCGCGCTGGCCACGCTCGTCACCGTGGTCCGCGGCCTCGCCGAGCCCGTCGCGCCCACCACCACCAACAACGCCGTTCGAGAATTGTTAAAAACCGCCGAAGTCACCCAGCACCACGATCGCGTGGTCGTGACGGCCACCGTCCCCGCCAGTTCCTTCGCCGCGCTGTAGCTCCCTGTTTTCTCCTTCCCTTGTTCCCCCGCTACCTTGGTCCTTGCCTTCTCCATCTGAAACAATAGTTCAGGGCCCCGCTCCGCGTTCGCTCCACTTTTCATTCCCCGCGAGGTTTTCATGAATCGCACCTATCGCCTGCTCATCGCCCCAGCCTTCGTCGCTGCCGCTGCCCTGATTTTCGTTTTCGCCGCGCGCGGCGCTGACGACGCCGCCGGATCCGCCCCCAAACAGCTCGTCCTCACCGGCCAGTCCGCATTCACCGACGCCGCTCACGAATCTCCCGGCACGCGCCGTCATCTCACCGTCGCCGACCTGCCCGCACCCGCGCCCGACCAATCCGTTGACAACGGCCCCACCGTGGTTCCCCGCCCCGCCGACGCCTGGCCGCAAGCGCCCAAGGGCTTCAAAGTCGAGCTCTACGCCACCGATCTCGACAATCCGCGCCTCATCCGCTTCGCGCCCAACGGCGACCTCTTCCTGGCCGAAAGCATGTCGGGCAAAATCAAGGTCTTTCGCGGCGTCGACGCCCAGGGCCATCCCAAGCAGGTTTCCGTCTTCGCGAGCGATCTCCGCCTGCCCTTCGGCATCGCCTTCTACCCCAGCGGGGCGAACCCGCAGTGGGTCTACATCGGCGACACCGACGCCATCGTGCGCTTCCCCTATCACAACGGCGACACGGTTGCCACCGGCCCTATGCAGGAAATCGCGCAGTTGCCCGGATACGGCCGCCTGCGCGGCGGCGGCCACTGGACCCGCGACCTGGTCTTCACCGAGGACGGAACCAAGCTGCTCGCCTCCGTCGGCTCGCACTCCAACGTCGACGACGCCGACACCCACCCTGAGGAATTTCATCGCGCCGACGTGCTCGAGTTCACCCCCGAAGGCAAATTCCTCGAGGTCTACGCCTACGGCATCCGCAACTGCGTGGGCGAGGCCATCAATCCCACCACCGGCGAGCTTTGGTGCTCCACCAACGAGCGCGACGCCCTCGGCAACAACCTCGTTCCCGACTACGTCACCCACGTGCAGGAGGGTGGCTTCTACGGCTGGCCGTGGTGGTACATGGGCCCGCACCAGGATCCGCGGCACCCGGGCAAGCACCCCGAGCTCGAGTCGAAGGTCATCACGCCCGACATCCTCGTCAATCCGCATTTCGCTTCGCTGGAGATGACCTTCTACGAGGGCACGCAATTCCCCGCCGAGTACAAGGGCGACGGTTTTGCCGCCGAGCACGGCTCTTGGAACCGCGCGCAGCGCTCCGGCTACGAAGTGATCCGCCTGCCCATGCGCAACGGCCACGCCACCGGCGAATACGAAGACTTTCTCACCGGCTTTACCGTGGGCAACGGCGACGTGTGGGGCCGTCCCGTGGGCGTGGCCGTCGCGCCCGATGGCTCGCTCTTCGTCACCGATGACGGGTCGCGGTCGATCTGGCACGTGATTTATACCGGCAAGTAAAGGCGCGGGGAAGTGAAGAGAGTGAAGGAAGTGAAGAATAAAGCGCGCTGACGCGCCGTGCCCCATGCTTTTCGCGCTTCGTGCAAAAGGATGGGATCGCACAATCCCGCTGACTTGCTAACTCCGCCGACCCCGCCAGCTACGCCAATGCCGCTGCCTTACCATGGTCTGCGGAGAGAATCCACCATGAAGATCCTCGCTTCCGCCGCCCTCGTTTCCTGCCTCGTCCTCGCCTGCGCCCGCTGCGCCTTCGCCGCCGACGCCAAGGGCAACGCCGCCGATTACCCGCTCGCCGTGCACGTCTCCGCGTCGGCTTATGCGCCCACCAGCAATCTCTACCAGACCCTCACCGCCGCTATCGGCAACATGCATTACCAGCTTCTCGGCCTCACCTGCGGCTCCAAGCTCTGCTCGCATGCCAGCGGCCTCATCAATCCCGGCGACTATCACGCCAAGCTCATTCAGGACGAACACAAAACGAGCTACGAATCCCTGCAGCAGTTCGAAATCCTGTTCCCCGACGGCTCCACGCGCCGCTTCGACGTCATCGCGCAAGCGGAGTAGCGGCTCGCCATGAGGGGTTCACAATGAACTCAGCAGGGTACGCCGTGCCCATCCTTTTCGCATTTTGTGCGAAAAGGATGCGGGCACGAACCGCTGACTTGCTGACTCGCTTACTCGCTAACTCGCTGACTCGCTGCACTGCTGCTCCTCATCGCTGAAGATCTCTTCAATCGGCTTTCCGAACAGCCGCGCCAGCTTGAACGCCAACGGAAGACTGGGATCGAACTTCCCCGTTTCGATGGCGTTCACGCTCTGCCGCGACACCTCCAGCCGCTGGGCCAGATCGCCCTGCGACCAGTCCCGCTCCGCGCGCAGCACCTTCAGCCGGTTCTTCATCGATACCTCGCGTACACCACGGGAAAAGAAACGCCCACGAACAGCCAGAAGATGGCGTACACCATGGTCGGAGCCAGGTGCGGGGCGAGCCTGAAAGCCTCCAGCCATCCCCAAACCGTTGTCGTCGCCAGCGTTCCCCCCGTCCCGCCCAGCAGGCACTGCACCAGTAGCATGCGCAGAAACTCGTCTTTCTCGGTCGCCACGTAGCGCCACGTCTCAACCAGCACCCACAGGATCGGAAGCGCAGGCACAATGGCCACTGGATAGGCCAATGGCCCGTGCAGGTGTCCAAAGCGGAACCACAAAGCTGTCCCAACTGACAGCAGTGCAACCAGCAGCGCGCTTACCCAACAACTGAATACCCAGCGCCGCTGCCCCGGATTGATCGAACATGTCATGGTATGTCTCCTTTACAAAATGACAAGTAAACATTACATCAGCTCGCACGACCTGTCAAGTGTCGTTGACATTTTTTTAGAGACCCTGGTCGCGGACTTGAGAGCCGACGCACAATCGCGCCCGAACATGTCTTGATTCCACGCGCCTTATGCCGGCTCTCGGCTTCAATCGGAGCTTTTCGACATTTCCTGATCCCTGGTCCCCGCCCTCTCGTTCCCCTGGCCCCTTGGCCCCTCGGTCCCTGTTACCCTCATTCCGTGGGCTTCGGCGACTTTCTGGGCAACTCGATCACTGTCACGCACCTGCGCGAAAGTGTGCGCGCCGGCCGCTTCCCCCACTCGCTCATCCTTGCCGGCCCACGCGGCTCGGGCAAGTACACGCTGGCGCTGATGCTCGCCCAGACAGTCAACTGCCTGAACCGCGCCGACTCCGATGGCCTGCCCGATTTCTGCGGGGTCTGCGCCAACTGCACGCGCATTGCCGCCTCCGCCAACCTCGACGGCCTCGTCGACGAGGCCGTGGCCGCCCGCGATGACCTGCGCGAAACCGACAAGCGCGATACCCGCATCCTCATCCAGACCCACCCCGACGTGCTCATCGTTCCGCCCGATCCGCCGCAGCTCATGATCAAGCTCGGCCAGGTGCGGCAGGCCATTCACGCCGCCTACTACCGCCCGCCCATCGAAGCCGCGCGCGCCTTCACCATCTTCACGTCGTCGGCCTTCATGAAAGAGGCGGCCAACAGCCTGCTCAAACTGCTCGAGGAGCCGCCCGAAAGCACTACGCTCATCCTGCTTGCCGAAAACCCGCAGGAACTGCTGCCCACCATCCGATCGCGCGCCGTTGTGCATCGTCTCGGCGCACTGCCCGCCGCAGAGGTCGAATCGCTCCTCGCCGCGCGGCGCCCCGAGCTCAAGCCGCAGCAACGCGCGCTCGTTGCCCGCCTTGCCGAAGGCGCGGTGGGCCGCGCTCTCACCCTCGATCTCGCCACTTATTTAGCCAGCCGTCAGGACGCCCTCATCATCCTGCGCACCGCCCTGCGGGAACCAGACTACTCTGAGCTTTTCCGCGCCACCGAAACCTACCGCGGCGGTGCCGACGGCCAGGAAAAAACCATCAATCTTCTGCGCGCCCTCGGCAGCCTCGCCGAAGATCTTCTGCTCATCGTCGCCGGCACGCCCGCGCTCATCCGCAATCTCGATCTGTCCGCGGAGCTTGCGCGCCTTGCCGAGGGCCTCAGTGTTGAGTGGATCGACGGCGCCGCCCGCGCTCTCGTCCAGGTGGAGCAAGGCATGCGCCGCAACCTGCTGCGATCCCTCTCGCTCGACGCCATGGCAGTTGCGATAGCCAGCAGCCAGTAGCCAGGCTTCCAGTACTCGGTTGTCAGGGTCGGCTTTCATTCCCGGCCTGTGCAAAACGTCTCGATTGCTGAAAACTGACGATGGGGAGATTCCTCCTCTATTCCCTACTGGCTATTGCCCGCTCCCTGTCTTTCTGCCCCTTGACGGCCCGCTGCAATCACCGCACAATAAAAGAGCAACCCCCAATCGGTCGCAAGCATCTTTCCGAGTACGTGCACTCCCATGCCGCGCAGGGACGACGGGAATGGAATTTCCCGCCTCAGGCATCGCATCGAATACTCCCGGCATCAAGGGAGGAAGGCACTTTTCGAGGGTGCTTGCCGGGTATGAAGGGTTTCCGGACCTGTTGGAACCCGCGGCAGCGCGCGGCTGGGTTGTAGATTTCAGGGACTTCAGGTGACGGTGCTTCTTTTTGAGAGAGGGTACTTCCCCATGAGCATTCCATCGCTTCCGCCTCTGCCTGCATCGCGTGGATTCGAACCCGGGCGCCTTTCCGCGCACGCGCGCAGGAATTTCACCTCGCCGCTCTCCTACCACTTTTCGGCGCCAGCCATCGACCGTGATGCATCCAACCGTCATGCCGAGCTCTTCTACCTGCAAAAGCAGATCCAGTCGCAAACGCACATGGTCATCGTGCTCGAAGATGGCGAGCGCATCGACGGATGCATCGAGTGGTACGACCGTAACACTCTCAAGGTGCGCGGCCGCGCCCGCACCCTGGTCTACAAATCTGCCATCAAGTACATGTACAAGATGGGTGACAACGGATAAAGGTAGTGAATAGGGAGTAGCCAGTATCGGCTGCCCTCTACTCTCCATTGGCTATTGGCTAATCCCTGCTTTTGCGTCCCGCTTTTCTCAATCGATCTCGCAGCGCTGCGCCAATTCCTTCCGCCGCGGGCATCGGGCACAGAATTACCGTGCATCCCGCGGCATCGAGCGCGCGCAAGCCGGCATACAATCTCTGCGCCAGCGCCTCGGGCGCGTCCCACCTTCCCCAGGCAAAGACACGTTGGGGCGGAATTCCGGGAGGCGCTTTCACCTCGGTAGGGAGCAGAACGCCCACTTTTTCGCCTTCGCAATCCGCAGCCGCTTCGGCCAGGCGCCGTCCTAAACTTGCCAACGGCGCGTCGATCAGCACCAGCCGTGCGCGCGGAGCGTAGTGCCGCATCCCCACGCCCGGCGAAGGCAGCGCCTCGCGCCGCGACTCATTGAGCAAGCCCTCGTCGCGAAAAATCTCCACCGGCCCCGCTGTCTCTGCAATCTGCTCCGCCGTCACCGCGCCCGGGCGGTAAATCCGCATTGGGCTCGCGCCCGCATCCAGCACCGTCGATTCCACTCCGCGCGGCGCCGGACCAGCGTCGAGCACAGCATCGATGCGTCCATCCAGATCGTCGAGCACGTGCGCCGCCGTGGTGGGGCTCACGTGCCCAAAGCGGTTGGCGCTGGGCGCGGCCACAGGCACGCCGGCGCGCCGGATCAGTTCCAGCGCCACCGGGTGCGACGGCATGCGCACACCCATCAGCGGCCGTCCCGCCGTCACTGCGTCGGGCACCGTGCGCGCCCGCGGCAGCAGCAGCGTCAGCGGCCCCGGCCAGAACACATGCATCAGGCGCCGCGCAGGTTCCGGCACCTCCTCCACAAGCCCCTCCAGCATCGCCTGCGACGCCACGTGCACAATCACCGGATCCCATGCGGGCCGTTCCTTGGCCGCAAAAATGCGCTCGACCGCCGCAGCGTCCAGCGCGTTCGCCCCCAGGCCATAGACGGTCTCCGTGGGCAGCGCCACCAGTCCCCCTGCCCGCAGAATCTCCGCAGCGCGCTCGAGCGTTTCACCCGCTTCCCGCGTTCCCAGTTGCTTAGCATCGATCTTCAGCCGCAGCGTCTTCACACTCTCATTCTCGCCTCCACAAGCGCGGCTCCGCCAGCGCCTCCTATTCCCGGTCGTGGGTAATTTGAATTTGAAGGTAGAATTATGGCGGGGTGAAGGGGCTCCACCCGTCCGTACATAAACCGGATATGTCGGCGTGGACGGGCTATGCATTTGAATCCGGTGTAGCAACCCGTTAACGGAGAGTAGCCCCGTCGTTCAATTCTCAGGGCAGGAACCACGCCCACTCGACATGCCCATCGAAACCGAAATCAAATTCCGTGTTGACGACCTGGCCGCCCTGGGCGCGCGCCTTCAGGCCGCCAGATTCCACCTCGAAACTCCGCGCAGCTTCGAGAGCAACATGCTTTACGACACGACAGACCGCCAACTGCGCGCGCGCACTGAGATCCTGCGTATCCGCAACTACGCCGGCCGCTGGATCCTCACCTGGAAACGTCTTGCGCCCTCTGCCTCCGCTGCGGATCGCCACAAGCACCGCATCGAGACCGAAACCGCCCTCGCCGATGGCGAAGCGTTCGCCCAGATCTTTCTTTCCCTCGGCCTCGTCGCCGCCTTTCGCTATGAAAAGTGGCGTACCGAGTGGTCCGACGATGAAGGCCATTGCGTCGTCGACGAAACCCCCATCGGCAACTTCGCAGAGCTCGAAGGTTCGCCGGAGTGGATCGACCGCATCGCCGCCCCCCTCGGCGTCGATCCGTCGCAATACATCACCCTCAGTTACGGCCGCCTCTTCGATGAGTGGCGCGCCCATAACCGCAGTTCCGCCGAGCATCTCACCTTCGCCGCCATTGCCGCCACAATAGCCAGTAGTCAATAGAGAGTTGATACGCCTCACCGCTAGGCCGGCCACTTAAAACTGACCACTGAAGGCTGACCGCTGTTGCTGTTCCAGGTTCCCTAATCCCCAGTCCTTGTCCTTTAGTAACCCGCGCGCAAAATCCACGTCATGGCTCCTCGCCCTGACGCCGATAACACAGGCACATTCCCACGGCTTTCGGATGAACCTCGTGAGCCACAGTGCCTTAGCATGCAGAGGCGGCGTTGCGCCCTGCGCGCGATGCATCATTCTTGCCGCGACTGCGCTCGCCTTCCTGCTCGCCTCATCGCTCCCGGTTCGCGACGACGACGACGGCGCGCGTCAAATCCGGCGCGGCGCCCAGCTATCCTGAAATTGCCAAGCGCCTTGGAATCTCGGGAGAGGTCAAGCTTGAGGTCACCGTTGATGCCCAGGGCAAAGGCGAAGACATCAAGCCGGTCAGCGGCACCCACATGCTCGGGCGGGCCGCCGACGATGCCATTCGCTGTGGAAGCCCGACGCTGGCGACGGCCATACCGCCGAAGCCGTCGCGGTCAACTTCTCGCCCAACAGCCAATAACCCGCCCGTGCACCCTCCGAAACGCAGCACCGCCTGCCCGTACCGGCACATGAAATGCCGGCTGCGCTTCTTCCTGCTTGGGAAGGACAGCCTTAAGCCCCTCCCGGGGCCCCGCATTCCCCGGACGGGTGAGTGCAATCCTGTCGGCGATGGATTGGAATATGATAAGCACCGAGGGAGCATTCCGCACGCTATGGCAAAAGATCGCAAGGTCTCTGACGTCGCCGACGACGCGATCTTGACCGTTGCCATTGTCGATCCCGACGCGGATCGCCGTGCCGCCGCTGTGGGCGCCTTGTCCGGCCGCGAAGCCATCAAGGTCACCGAGTTTTCCTCCTACCCTCCAAGGCTCGAAGACCTGCCCGACATGCTGGCCCAGGCTTACGACGCCGTCATGATCGACATCGATACTGACCGGGAGTTTGCTTTCGATCTGGCTGAGCGCCTCAGCGCCAACGGCCGCACCTACGTGATGGCGTATTCGGCCAAGGCGGAGATGACGCTGGCCGTCAACCTGATGCGCGTCGGCGTGCGCGATTTTTTCATCCTCCCCTTCAATCCGGCAGAAATCTCCAACGCTCTGGAGCGCGCCGGGGGTCATCGCAAGACGCAACGCCAGGGCAGCGGAAAGGCTGTCGGCAAGCTGTTCACCTTCCTCGGCACCAAGGGCGGCTGCGGCGTCACTACGCTGGCGTCCAACTTCGCTCTGGCGCTGGCGCAGGAGTCTGAAGGCAGAACCCTCCTCATCGATCTCGGCCTTCCCCTGGGCGACGTGGCCACCAATCTCGGCATCAAGACCGAGTACTCGGTGGCCAGTGCGCTGCAATACCCTGACCGCCTGGACTCGAATTTTCTGGCCTCGCTGGTGGCCGAGCACAGCACCACGGGGTTGGGCGTGCTGGCTGCGCCCACCGAATTCTCAGAAAGCCAGCCCACCGAAGACTCCATCAACAAGCTGCTCGCAGTGGCGCGCCAGAACTACGAATTCGTCGTGGCCGACGTCGGGTCGCGCCTCGATCTCGTCAGCTCCGACCTTTTTGAGCGCAGCGCCATCATTTACCTCGTCACCCAGGTCGGCATCAGCGAGTTGCTCAACGCCAACCGCATGGTCAACAAGTTCTTCTTCACGCGCGACCAGACCTTGCAAATCGTCATCAATCGCTACAAGGCCAGCGACACGCTCTTCGACGAGAAAACCGTCTTCGAAGCCCTCACACGGCCGCCGCAGTGGAAGATTCCCGACGACTACGCCGCCGCCCGCCGTACCCGCTCCACCGCTACCCCCATGGTGCTCATCGACTCGTCCATCGCGCGCTCCATCCGCCAGATGGCCAAGATGGCCGCCGGCCTCATCCAGCAACGCAACGGCAAAAAAGGGTTTCTCGGGTTCCTGCGTTAAAAACAGGGACTAGGGAACAGGGAAAGAGATTCGGAGCCAGCATGAGAGCCGCGGGATTTCCGCGATCGTTTCGAAGGCCGGCGGTTCTCATCGCTTTCGCAGCCATGCTGCCAATTTTCGGCCGCTCCGCTGGCGGGCCGAGAGATCTTCCCAAGCCGACCGACTACGTCAGCGACTTTGCGCACGTTCTCTCGCCTGGTGCAATCAAGGAGATCGATGGAGTTTGCGCTCAGCTCGATCACTCAGGCGCCGACACCCAGATTGCCGTCGTCACGATTGCTTCGCTCGACGGAGCTGACATCGCTGAATATGCTAAAAATCTCGCGAACGCCTGGGGAGTCGGCAGCAGCAAATCAAACCGCGGCGTTCTCGTGCTGCTGGCCGTCAATGATCTTCAATGGAGAATCGCAGTCGGCTATGATCTAGAAAGCACCTTGTCTGATTCCAAGGTGAGGAGCATCGGAGAAGAGATGATTCCCCGGCTCAGGGCCAAGGATTTTGACGGTGCGGTCGTGCTCGCGGTTCGCGAAATCGCGCGCGCGGTGTCAACTGAGATGCACGCCGGCCATTGAAACACCTATCTACAGCTTTTCATGATGATTTTCTGTGCCCTGCTGCCTAATCCCTGTCTTTCTATTCCCTGTTGCCTATTGCCTGTTCCCAGTTGCGTGCTTTTACGCTCCATGGCACTTCTTAAACTTCTTCCCGCTCCCGCAGGGGCAGGGATCGTTGCGCCCGACTTTCTCGCCTCTATGCCGCTGCGTGGGCTGGCTGGAATCGCCGCCCGATCGGCTGGCCACGGCCAGCTCGCGCTCCTTCTTGCGGTGGAACTCCTTTTCGAGCTGATCGATCGTGGTCGAAGGCTGGCGCGTCGGAATGGAAATTTCGCGCGGCGGTGCGCCGTTACCGCCTGCGGGATCCGCCGCGCTGGCCACCGGCGGAGCCTGAGGAACGGAACCGCGCCGCGGGAGCGGCTGACTGACCGGCTGCCCATCCGGACCAAGGATCTGCATCCGGAACAGGAAGCGAACGGTGTCTTCCTGGAACTTCAACATCATGGCTTCGAACAGGTCGAAGCTCTCGCGCTTGTATTCCACCAGCGGATCACGCTGCGCATAGCCGCGCAACCCGATCCCCTCTTTCAAGTGGTCCATCGACAGCAGATGGTCCTTCCACAGCCCGTCGATCACGCTCAGCATCACCATGCGCTCGTGATAGCGCATGGTGCCCGCGCCCAGGATCCTTTCCTTGGCCTCGTACGCTTCCTTCAGCCTGGCGAAAATCTCCTCGCCCAGCTCGTGCCGCGCCAGCTCCTCAGCCTTGATGCCCGACTGGGCCAGGTTGAACCCGAAATGATCGACCAGCTTCCCGCTCAGTCCCTTGTAATCCCACTGGTCCTGCCGCACGCGCTCGTTGCAGAACTCGTCCAGCAGATTGCCCAGAATCCCGCCAACGTAATCCTCCAGAATCAGCTCCCGCTGCTCCACGCCTTCCAGCAGTTGCCGCCGCAGGCCGTACACTGCCTCGCGCTGCTTGTTCATCACGTCGTCGTACTCGAGCAGGTGTTTGCGGCTTTCGAAGTTCTGCGCCTCCACTGCTTTCTGCGCGCCCTCGATGCGCTTGGAAATCATGCGCGACTCAATCGGGACGCCTTCTTCCATGCCCAGCCGTTCCAGCAGCGTGCTCACCCACTGCTTGGCGAAGATGCGCATCAGGTCGTCTTCAAGGGAGAGATAAAAGCGCGATTCGCCGGGATCGCCCTGCCGGCCGGCGCGTCCGCGCAGCTGGTTGTCGATGCGCCGCGATTCGTGCCGCTCTGTGCCCAGAATGAACAGACCTCCGGTTTCGATGACGCGATCGTGTTCCAACTGCGCGGCCTTGCCGTGAATATCGAAGACGCTCGCCCACTCCGGCTCCGCGACCTCGAACTCCTGCCCCTGGTAGTAGAAGCGCAGGAAGCCCGGCGGCGCCATGGGATTGATGGCGCCCTCGGCGGCGCTCACCGCGCGCGCCTTGTTCTGCTTCACGAGCTGCTGGCGAGCCATGAAATCAGGATTGCCGCCCAGCAGGATGTCGGTGCCGCGGCCGGCCATGTTGGTGGCGATGGTTACCGTGCCCAGCTTTCCTGCCTGCGCCACGATCTCCGCTTCGCGCTCGTGGAACTTCGCGTTCAGCACCACGTGCCGCACGCCCTTCTTCTGCAAAATCGCCGACAGCCGCTCGGATTTTTCCACCGAGGTGGTGCCCACCAGCACCGGTTGCTGCTTTTCGTGCAGCTCCGCGATGTTGTCGGCCACAGCTTTGTATTTTTCCTTCTCGGTGCGGAACACCACGTCGGGATTTTCAAGCCGCAGCAGCGGCTTGTTGGTGGGAATCACCACGATTTCGAGCTTGTAGATCTTCTCGAACTCCGCCGCCTCCGTCTCCGCGGTGCCCGTCATGCCGCTCAACTTCTGATACAGGCGAAAATAATTCTGGAACGTGATCGTGGCCAGCGTCTGGTCTTCTTTGCGGATGGTCACGCCTTCTTTGGCCTCGATGGACTGGTGCAGCCCGTCGCTCCAGCGGCGGCCCGGCATCAGGCGCCCGGTGAAGGTGTCGACGATAATCACTTCGCCGTCCTTCACCACGTATTCCACGTCTCGTTTGTAGAGCGCGTGCGCCTTGATCGCCGTCTCCACGTAGTGCTTCAGTTCCCAGTTTTCGGCGTCGGCAATATTGCCGATCCCCAACGCCTTCTCGATCGTCACCCACCCCTCATCGGTCACGCCGATGGTGCGCTGCTTCTCGTCGACGATGTAGTCGCCGGTGAGGTACTTCTCGCCTTCCGACAGCCGGATGCCCAGTTCCTCCTGGCGCTTGCTGTCGCTCCACTCCACCTCTTCGCCCTTCACCAACTGCGGAATGATCCGCAACACGCGCACGTATTTGTCGGTCGTCTGGTCGGTGGGACCGCTGATGATCAGCGGGGTCCGCGCTTCGTCGATCAGGATCGAATCCACCTCGTCCACGATGGCGTAGTGGTGCCCGCGCTGCACGCAATCCTTCAGCTCAAACTTCATGTTGTCGCGGAGGTAGTCGAAGCCAAACTCGTTGTTGGTGCCGTAGGTGATGTCGGCGCCGTAGGCGGCGCGGCGCTCGTCGTCGCTCAGGTCATGCACAATCACGCCCACGGTCAGTCCCAGGAACTCGTAGATCTTGCCCATCCACTCGGCGTCGCGCTTGGCCAGGTAGTCATTTACCGTCACCACGTGCACGCCGTGCCCGGCCAGCGCATTCAGGTAGCACGCCAGCGTGGCCACCAGCGTTTTGCCTTCGCCGGTCTTCATTTCTGAAATCTTGCCCTGGTGCAGCACCATGCCGCCGATCAACTGCACGTCGAAGTGCCGCATCTTCAGCGTGCGCCAGCCTGCCTCGCGCACCAGCGCGAACGCCTCGGGCAGAATCTCGCTCAGCGCTTCCTTTTCTGCCGCCTTCTTCTCGTCGGCATCTTCGATGCCCTCAAGCCGCGCCGCCACCTGCGCCTTGAATTCGGCCGTCTTGGCCTTCATCTCATCGTCTGAGAGCTTCTGCATCTCCGGCTCCATCGCATTGATTTCCAACACGATGGGCATCAGTCGCTTGATCAGCCGCTCATTCGCCGTGCCGAAGATTTTTGTCAGTACTTTATCGAAAAACACAAAGCTCTCCGCTTATCAGTGTAAATGGCGCGGCGTTCCCGCGCCCGGCCCTCGCGGCCGCGTGCCCGCCGCAGCAAACAAAAAAGCCCCCGGGCTTACCGGGGGCTTTTTTCTGGTTCTGGATCGGGTTAGTCGCTGTACAGCACCACACCAGCCGCTTTCTCGTCGCCACCCGAGTCGTCGGCGCTCACAGGGCGATAGTAGAGCTGGTTGGCATCGAGGTAGACCTCAAGAAACGCCGGCCGCTCGGGAATCTGTCCCGCGATCAGCGCCTCTGAAAGCGGATCTTCAACGTACCGCTGCAGCGCGCGGCGCAACGGACGCGCCCCGTAGCTGCGGTCGGTTAGCGTCTTTTCGAGAATCCACTTCTTGGCTTCCTCGGTCACCGAAATCGTGATCGACTTCTGCGCCAGGTTGAGGTTCAGCTGCTGGACAAGCAGCTCGACAATCTGGATCAGGTCCGCATCGGAGAGCGACTGGAAGAGGATCACTTCGTCGAGCCGGTTGAGGAATTCGGGGTTGAAGGTCTTCTTCACTTCGTTCTTGACCAGCTCTTCCACCTTCTCGCTCACGATGTCTTCGCGCTCGCTCTGGAAGCCCAGCCCCTGCCGCTTCTGCAAGTGCCGCGCGCCGATGTTCGACGTCATGATAAGAATGGTGTTCTTGAAGTCGACGGTGTTGCCCAGCCCGTCGGTCAGTTGCCCGTCCTCAAACACCTGCAGCAGGATGTTGAACACATCGGGGTGGGCCTTCTCTATTTCGTCGAGCAGCACTACCGAGTACGGGGAGCGCTTCACCCGTTCCGTCAGCTGTCCGCCCTCCTCGTAGCCCACGTAACCCGGAGGCGACCCGATCAGCTTCGACACCGAGTGCTTCTCCATGAACTCCGACATATCGAAGCGGATGAGCGCCTTGTCCGATCCGAACAGAAAGTTGGCCAGCGTGCGCGCCATTTCCGTTTTGCCCACGCCCGTCGGTCCCAGGAACAGGAAGCTTCCAATCGGCCGGTGCGGCGACTTCAACCCCGCACGCGACCGCCGTATCGCCCGCGCCAGCGCGCTGATGGCCTTGTCCTGCGAGATCACGCGCTTGTGCAGCTCTTCTTCCACGCGCAGCAGCTTCTGCGTCTCTTCTTCCTTGATGCTGGTCACGGGCACGCCCGTCCAGCGGCTCACCACGTCTTCAATGTCCTCGCGGGTCACGATGCCCGCGGCCGAGTCGTCGAGGTGGTACTTGTCGCGCAGCGCGCGCAGATTCTCGCGCTCCTTACGCTCCTCGTCGCTGTAGAACCGCGCCTTCTCGAACTCGTGATTGGCAATCGCCGAGTCCATGCGGTGCACGATGAACTTGATGCGCTTCTGCACCTCGGTGATCTCTTCAGGCAGCGAGGTCTGGCGCAGCTTCACGCGCGCGCCCGCCTCGTCGATCAGGTCGATGGCCTTGTCGGGCAAAAACCGGTCGGGAATATACCGGCTCGAATGCGCCACCGCGAACTCCACCGCGCCGTCGGTATAGCTCACCGCGTGGAACTTCTCGTAGCGGTCCTTGATGCCCATGATGATCTTCACGGCTTCCCCCTCGTTGGGCGGAGGCACCTTCACGGCCTGGAAGCGCCGCTCCAGCGAGCGGTCTTTCTCGATCGACTTGCGGTACTCGGCCGGAGTGGTCGCGCCAATGCATTGAATCTCGCCCCGCGACAGCGCCGGCTTCAGAATGTTGGCCGCGTCCAGCGATCCTTCCGCCGATCCCGCGCCCACCAGCGTGTGCAGCTCGTCGATAAACACGATCGCATTCTGGCTCTCCATCAATTCCTTCATGATGGTCTTCAGCCGTTCCTCGAACTGCCCGCGGTACTTGGTTCCCGCCACGATCAGCGACAGGTCCAGCGCAAGCACCCGCTTGTCAGCCAAAAAGCTCGGCACCTCGCCGTCGGCAATGCGCTGCGCCAGTCCTTCCACGATCGCCGTCTTGCCCACGCCCGGCTCGCCAATCAGCACCGGGTTGTTCTTGGTGCGCCGGCACAGAATCTGCACCGCGCGCTCCAGCTCGCCCTCGCGCCCGACCAGGGGATCGAGCTGGCCGTCCATGGCGGCTTGCGTGAGGTCGCGGCTGAACTCCGCCAGCAGGCTCGACTCGCGCTGCCTCTGCTGCGGCGGCGCCTTCTCCTGCGTCACGCGCGCCAGCTCGTCGCGAATCTGCGCCAGCTTCAATCCCCGCTCCTGCAGGATCTCCGACGCAAAGCACTTTTCTTCGCGCAGCAAGCCCAGCAGCAAATGCTCTGTCCCGATATGTTTGTGGCCCAGTCTCTCGGCCTCCTCCGCGGCATAAGCCAGCACCCGCTTGCACTCGTTCGAAAGCGGCAGATCGACGCTGGTCGATACCTTCTCGCGGATGGTGGTGTGCGCTTCGATTTGCTTCCGGATCGACTCCACCGAGGCATGCGAGCGCAGGAAGCGATTGGTTAACGCTTTATCCTCGCGCAGCAAACCCAGCAGCAGGTGCTCAGTCTCGATATAAGGCGAGCCGAATTGGCTGGCCTCATACCGCGCAAAGAAGATCACGCGCCGAGCCTTCTCCGTATACCGTTCGAACATGATGTGCTCCCTATCCAGGCGCTCGCTGCAGTAGCCGTCCGGTGTGCCCGTCTTCAGCCCTGCTTCATGCGCCCTTCCCGTTAAAGCGCCGCCGGAGGTCCCACAAGAAGAGATGGCCCTTGCTCCGAACAGCTCTTTGGATGGTTTGGGTCTGCTTTCGCCTGGCGGCCTGGATGTGCCGCTGAAGCTCTGCCCTTGCACCCCGCGTCAAGCGGCTTTCGTGCCCCGGTTGACTCCCATCCCGCCGGCTCCAGCCTGGAAGCTGGGGAAAACCACCCAGGCCGTTACTTGATAAGACTCAAAAACCAGGAAAAGTGATGCATTTCCTTGAAGAACTTCAGGTTAGGTTACCTCTGCACTCCCTTGCAGTGACTGCCGTCAACCGTCCGTTCTCCAGTCGCAGGGTTTGTGTGCAGTGCAAAGCCAATTCCATGTTGTGCGTTACAAGAATTGAAGTCAGTTTGTGGCTCTCATGCAGCCTTTTGATCAAATCAAACACCCGGCCAGCGGTTACCCCGTCCAGGTCGCCCGTGGGCTCGTCGGCCAGTAGCAGCCGAGGCTCACAAACCAGCGCGCGCGCCAGCGCTACGCGTTGCTGCTCGCCCCCCGAAAGCTCCCCCGGCCGATGTTCGCTGCGATCCTCCAGGTCCACTTCTCCCAGCCATTTCGCCGCCGTCTGCATGGCCTCGGCCTTGCTTACGCCTCGCGCCATCAGCGGCATGGCCACGTTCTCCTGCGCCGTAAACTCCGGCAGCAAATAGTGGAACTGCCACACGTAACCGATCTCGCGATTGCGAAACGCGGCCGCCTGCCGTGCGGTGAGTGAGCCCACGTTGGTTGAGGCGCAGTATACCGTTCCCGCAGATGGCGTATCAAGCGCGCCCAGAATGTGCAAAAGTGTACTTTTTCCCGCCCCTGACTGGCCCACAATTGCCACCAGCTCGCCGGCCTCAACTTCAAGCTCGAGATCCTCAAAAAGATCCAATGTGCCTCGCGCCGTCCGGTACGACTTGCGCAGACCGTGAACCTGAATAGCCGGGGATGAGTGGGTCAGTTCTCCGGGCGCCCGCGACTCCGGCTCCCGCGCGGCGCGGGATGCCTGCGTAGCAGCCGCTGAAGGGGAATAAATCATCCGGTTGCCTCCATTCTACATGGGATGCAACCTCCCCGGCACATCCCACGGATGGGGAACAGCGCTGCTGCGCCCGTCACCTGCAGGCCAAACCTCGGTGCCCAAGGCCGCCCCCATGAGGCGCCCGGCAACTGTTATATTGAACGCCGTCCCGTGAATCGAATTCTCGCCATAGGGATCTTGCTCGCCGCCGGCCTCGCCTGTTCCTGCGCCGCAGCTGCGCAGCAATCCTTCGCCGCACGCTTCTTCGCCCACAACGCCGCCGCCGCCGCCATCGAGCCCACCTGGCCCACGCCTCTCGTCCAGTCCGATCCGCGGCTTACCCAGTACTACCGCTTCGCATTCTCCAACCAGTACACGCCCCTGCGCACGCAAACCGTCAGCTACGGCAACGGGCGCGGCGGCGGCCTCGTCGCCTGGAATCGCGTCGAGTTCGACTTTCTTCCTCCGCCCTACATCCAGCACAATTCCACGGCCATCGACGGCTTCGGCGACACCTCCCTGCTCGTCAAGCTGCGCCTCGTCTCCGGCAACGCCGACCACGGGAACTACATCCTCACCGCCATCGGCAGCCACAGCTTTGCCACGGGCAGCGCCAAAAACGGCGCACTTACTGACTCCTGGACGGCCACGCTGGCCGGAGGCAAAGGCCTCACGCGGCAAATCAATGTGGAATCGTCGCTGGGCGGAACGCTTCCCACCGGTATGATCGCCGCGCAGGGCCGCACTATCGTCTGGAACGCGATCGTGCAGGACCACCTTCCGCACCACGTCTGGCTTGAACTTGAAAACAACGCCACCTTCTATCGCGGCGGCAGCCATGACGGCCTCACACAGAATTTCGTCACGCCCGGCGCGTTCTACGTCTTCCGCCCCGCCCGATGGAAGCCCGCGCACCCCTATCTTGTCTTCGATGGCGGCATGCAGATTGCCACCTCCGGCTTCCACACCTACAACCACAACCTCATAGCTGAAATGCGCATACTGTTCTAGCGCATCCCCTCCTGACTTTGCGAACTCGCCAACCCGGTTAGCCCCGCCCATCGCCGCAATTTTCTGTGCAACCGGGGGCGCTTTCGCGAATCAAACACTGACAGTTATTGCGAATCCCAGGTCGCCCCCGGCCATACTGATCCCCGCAGAGGTGAGAAACCCATGACCTTCCATCTTCAGCACAATCAGGAAACGCTTCTGGCCAACCTGCTGGCCGGTAAGCTCCCGCGCAACCTGGCCTGGGACGAAGCCGTCGAGCTGATCAAGCGCCTCGGTGAAGTTCGGGCACACAATCATAACGAGGTTGAGTTTGTGGTCGGCTCGCAGCGCGCCCTCTTCAAACGCCCCCACACCCACAGTCTCGAAGTCGATGAAGTCTCGCGCCTGCGCCGCTTTCTGCATGAAGCCGGGATAGAAGCTCCCTGGAAGCCGGAACTTGACGGTCGCATGATCGTCGTCGTCGATCACCACCTGGCGCGGATCTACGACGATTTGGACGGCAGCCGGCCTGAACGCGAAGGGGCACTGAAGCCGTACGATCCGCACGGCTTTCATCGCCACCTGATTCACCGCAAGGAAACCCATTACGAAGGCCAGCGTGCTCCTGAGGAAGATTCCTTCTATGAGGAGATCGCCGGCGATCTGAAATCAGCGCGGGAGATTATTCTCATCGGCCACGGCACGGGCAAGAGCAGCGCGCTGGATTTCCTTGCCGAGTACCTGAAGACCCACCATTCGACGATCTATTCACAGGTCATTGCAACTGAGGTCACCGATCTCTCCGCGCTCACCGAGCCGCAGATCGAGGCCATTGCCAGGCGACACCTTTAGCTCACTGGTCTTGCAAGCGGGCTCAGGTCCGGATTTTGGGACCTGGAAACCACAAATCTCAACCGCGGGTGCCCATCTTACGATTCGCTGCTTTGCGGCGAATCGTAGGATGTGAAGCGCTGGCTCGCTACCCGCTGTCCTGCTCACGCCCACTTCTTTCCCAGCGCGTCCAGATTTGCCGCGCCCAGGTCCTGCGGCACCATGCAGACCCTGAAGTTGATTTCCGCGTCGAACTTGAGGAACCACGGCTCGGCAATCCTGGGAACATCCGACGGACTCTTGACGTCGATAACCAGCCAGCCGCCGCGACGTCCGTCCTGCTCACCAAAGTACGAGGCCTCAGGCTTCAGGTCGTCGATAATTCTCATCATCGTGGGGCCCGCGCTGCCGTTCCGGACCATGGTGTTGAACGGCTCGAGGGGAAACTGCAGTGTCACCATCATTCGCATGTTGAAACCTCCGGGCGCCTTGGTTTTGCCTGGGGATGGCGGGCGCCGCCTCCCGAACGCTAAATCCCGCAACGGAACCCAGTCAAAACAAATCTCCGCAATAAGCCGTGGATCGTGGGCGTGGTTGCCCTATCCTCAGGTTCGCCGCAGCGCGGCAAACCTGAGGGTGGAAAGCGCTGACTCGTTGACTTCCTAACTCGCTGGCTCCGCTAGCTCCGCTGCTCTTGTTATCATCGAATTAAGGCCGGCGCTTCGTCGTCCTGACTCCGCTGACGCCGCAAACTCCGCTTTCGCCCCATGACCCCTGCTTCCCAGGTCGCCGATCCCGCCCAACTCGCCACGCCGGCCGCGCACACCCTGCACGCACCTTCGCCCGGCGCAACGGCCACGCTCATTCACGATTTCCGCGAGCTCTTCAAAGTCAAGGTCGTCGGCCTCGTGCTCGTCACCGGATGGGGCGGTTTCTATCTCGGCTCCATGCAATCCGGCATCCCCACGCTGCAGCGTGGCCTCCTCGACGTTCTTCTCGGCATCGGACTCGTCTCCGCCGGCGCGGGCGCGCTCAACCAGGCCATCGAGCGCACCACCGACGCGCGCATGAAGCGCACCGCCAACCGTCCTCTCGCCTCGCGCCGCTATCCCCTTGCCGTCGGCATTCTCGCCGGCCTCGGCGCCATTGCCCTGGGCGCGATCTGGCTGGCCTGGCACGCCAACCTGCTCACCGTCTCCCTCGCGCTGCTCACCGCTTTCGTCTACGTCGCCATTTACACGCCGCTCAAGCGTGTCACCACCATGGCCACCTTCATCGGCGCATTTCCCGGCGCCATGGGTCCCGTGCTCGGCTGGACGGCCGCGCGCGGGCAAATCGAGTGGCCCGCCGTCGCGCTCTTCGCCATCCTCTTTGTCTGGCAGTTCCCCCACTTCATGTCGATTGCCTGGCTCTATCGCGACGAGTACGCACGCGCCGGCATCCGCATGCTGCCCGTCGTCCAGCCCGATGGATGGTCCACCGTGGTCGAAGCCCTCTTCTACGCCGTGCTCATGATTCCCGTCAGCCTGGCACCGTGGCGCCTCGGCCTCACCGGCGCAATTTATATCCTTCCTGCCACCGCTCTCGGGCTCGTCTATCTCGCCTACACCATCCGCTTCGCCAAAATCCTGCGCGCGCGCAGCGAAGACGAGAGCCGCATGCTCGCCCGCGATCTGCTCAAGGTGAGCGTGCTTTATCTGCCGCTGCTGTTCACCACGCTGATGTTGTGTGCCACTGCGAAGGCATAGCGACGCATGACCACCACCGCACCCACCTCCGCTCCCCGCTCCGGCACGTCGACCGCTATCGTCAGCATTCTGCTGATCAGCGCCGCGGCATCAATCTTTCTCTTCTGGCTTATCTATATTCATCCCGCCGCGGCCTCCAACGCAGAATTCGCGTTCCTGCCCGCGCTCAACGCCGTCTTCAACGGGCTGGCCGCCACGGCGCTCCTCATCGGCTACATCTTCATCCGCGCTCACCGCATCCGTCAGCATCGCACCTCCATGATCACGGCCTTCATCTTTTCCACGCTCTTTCTCATCAGCTACATCGCCCACCACGCGCTGCACGGTGACGTGCGTTATCCCGTTCACGCCGCGTTCCGCACCTTTTATTTATGGCTTCTGGCCAGCCATATCATCCTGGCGGTCGTGGCCCTGCCAATGGTGCTCATCACATTCTTTTTTTCGCTTTCCGGCCGCATTCCCCAGCATCGCAAGATTGCGCGCTGGACGTTTCCCCTCTGGCTCTACGTCTCCGTCACCGGTGTGGTCACGTATGTGATGCTGCGCCTGGCGCAACCATGAACGCTCGTTGCCCAACCTTCGAGCGTTTTATTCTCGAGGGGCGGCAGATGGGCGCCCCAGGGTCTGGTATGCGCCGTGCTTTTCGGTGGAGCAGCCCTTCCCTTTTCAGCGCAATTCGCACTCCCCCCAAGCTCCTGAAGCGAAGCCGAAGCGGATTCTAGGCGTAAGCTTGACGCGTTCCGCAAGACAGGCCGCAGCTTCGGAAAGCCCTGAACCTAGTCCGCAAAAAGAAAATCCCAGGATGAATCCAAATACATCCATCGCTGCGCGCTGAACCAACTCGTCGGCAGGCCGGGAACGTGGAGTAACGTATGTCCGCCGGTGCAAATCAGTTCCGTTCCGCTCCAGGCTAGAAACATTCTTGAGACCGATCCAACTTGTGCAGGATGCGTCACCCGCCTGAGGCAAACGGGGCAACGCTGACGTTGATCGAGCAGCGCCCATCGCATGCCAAACAGACAAATGGCGAAGACGGCGATCAACTGTATGTACACTCCCCCAGGCGAAAACACCGAAGAGTGCCAGTAGGCCAAATCGACCGACGAAAAGTAGGCGATCAGCATGATCAAAGCAATCTTCATGCCAAGAAAGCCCAGCCGAACAGCTCGTCGAATCCAAGAAGGCTTATGCGAGCTGAAACTGTATTCTGCAAGCGATACCGAGGCGACAGCAGGCAGGGCGAGGAGAGTGAGAAGAGCCGCGAACCAGAAGACATTCTCGGGCCCCGGCGTTTGTTCTTCAAGAGATTCGCCCCAAAAACCGTGTCTCGTCCTCTGCGCATCATAGGAAGTGATATGGACAAGCCCGCCCCACATTTCCGACCTTCCATTTCGCGTCAGATGGGCCAAAACATAGCCTCGTCCATTGGAACTGATTTCGGAATCGGATTCGAGCAACCACGCGTCGGTGTTTCCCGGCAGCCTCCCGGCATCGCCTGGCGCAATTCCGACGACTCTCGCCGGCCGCGACCCAACAAGCAACAACATACCGACGATGTCTGGATTGGCTCCGAACTGCTGTCTCCAGGTCCGCTCGCTCAGAACCAAACCTGGCACATCATTCCTGGTATATTCCTTGGCAACCATGTATCGCGGTGACCAACCTGCGACCGTGAAAAGATTCGAGCTGGTTTGAGCGATCCGCCATGTACTGTCGATCTTCGGGCCAAGCTCTACACTCTCCCTTGCGACGCGATAGAACGCGAACCCGTCAACGTAACGCTGTTTGCTTCGCTCCCAGGCTCGGATCTGATCAATTGCCATCGTTGGGACCGAATTGTTTTCGGCCTCTTCATCCTGGATCAATATCGCCCCAGGCTGCACTTGGGCACCTGAAAAGTCGCGCGCTGCGCGGACGCCAGGCAACAAGAGCGAGGCCAGATAGCTCACCAGCAGGAGGCCGCCGAGGCAGAGAAGGCACTGCGTGGCCGAACCGTGAAGTGGAGCAAATTGCGGTCGATTCCGCCACCCAAGGCGTCGAAGACATGCCGCGTCCTGAAACGCTCCAATACAAAAGCCCAAGACTTCACGTTCGGTTCTGAACGAACTCGTGCCAGAGGCGCCATTCGACCTGCGTGCATGCCATAGTTCCGACTCCCACTCCAGCCGCCACTCCGCCCGTTGCATTTCCGGTACCAGCAGGGACGCGCAACACAAAAGCCCACGATCGATAGCATGAAATGCCGGTCCGGAGCGGGGCGTCATAAGGACTTCTCCTCGACAGCGGAAATCATGCGCTCAAGCAATGGGTAGCGCTGCCGCGACGCCTGAAGCGCCTCCGCTCCGGCTGAAGTCAGTTTGTAGTACTTACGAGGCGGCCGCTGTTCGGCATCGGCAATGGATTGCCGCTCCCAGCGCGAGCAGATGAGTTTATCGCGTTCCAGGCGCCGCATGGCCGGATAGACCGTTCCGCTCGGCAGGCCCGTCATCTCCATGATGCTGAATCCATAGATCAAACCGGCGTCGATAGCCTGTAAGATCATCGCCGCTGTGTGCGAGAGTTTCGCGCTCGAAACCATGGCGCATTATACCTATGTAGAACGCTACTTGACAATCGGACGGAATCCTAATACAGAATACTACATAGGGGTTTGCGGCAGAATCTATGATGCTTGAACTCAAAGGTCTTTACAAACATTTTCGCGGCATCCCCGCTGTCGAAGACGCCTCATTCCGATTGGCTGCAGGCGAAATTGTTGGATTCCTGGGTCCGAACGGCGCCGGCAAATCCACCACGGTCAAAATGATCACCGGAATGTTGCGGCCAGACTCCGGGCGCGTCTGCTATGAAGGCCGCGATATTCGTGATGACATGGTTGCCTTCCGCCGCGCCATTGGCTACGTCCCGGAAGAGGCACATCTCTATGGCTATATGTCGGGACTCGAATATCTGCAACTCGTTGGACGGCTCCGCGGCTTTTCCGAGGCGCTCATTGAAACCAAGGCCACCGCGCTGCTCAAGCTTCTTCATCTTGAATCGTCGCAGCGCTCGCCAATTTCTACCTATTCCAAAGGAATGCGCCAACGAGTGCTGATTGCTGCCTCTCTCTTGCACGATCCCCGGTTGCTCATCTTTGACGAACCCCTTTCAGGACTTGACGTCATCTCCGCACGGCTTCTTAAGGACCTCCTGGAGCTGCTTGCGGCGCAAGGCAAAGCCGTGCTTTACATCTCGCATGTGCTGGAGGTGGTGGAGCAGGTTTGTCACCGCGTGGTGGTAATTGCCAGAGGGAGAATCCTGGCGGACGCGCGGCCTTCGGAACTAACACAATTGATGAGGCTGCCTAATCTTGAAAGCGTCTTTGCGCAGTTGGTTCAACAGCAGGACACGGCAGCCGTCGCGCGGCAAATTGTGGAGGTCATGCACAACGATCATGCGTGAATCTTTTCAGCGCCTCCTGATGATGTCGGAACCTGAAATCCTCCCTTTGCATGCGCAGGCTGTCCGCGGGCAAATCCGCGCGCCGGAGCGGAGTCAGTTCGCGCATCTATTGCGCCACTTTCTGGAGCGTTTCTTCAATCACGAGACTGCATCTCCGGATGGGGACGCCAAAACACGCCTCGTTCAGATTGCCTTCGCCACAGGGCTTCCCGGATTCGTGGTGTCGTTGTATCTCTGGCCCGTCTACCATCCCTTCCCAGGATGGCCACCTGGACATCCATCCAACGGAGGTCCGCCGCCCTATTGGCTTCAGGTGAATCATCACTTTTTCTTTGTGGTGTACTCGTTTGTCGTCATGGGTATCGTCGCCGTCTTTGAGTGGGACATGTTCTTCCCTGACCTACTCGATGTTCTTGTCCTTAGGCCCTTGCCAGTGCCCGGCCGTACGACATTTCTGGCGCGAGTCCTCGCCATCGCGATTCTTCTTGGCGGCTTCTTGATTGATGCCAACTTCCTTGCCCCGCTTGTGCTTCCTTCGGCAATTGACCCTCCTGATTTGCCACGCTTCCTTGCCGGTCATCTTCTCGCCGTTGCCGGCAGCGGCCTCTTTGCCGCGACTTTCGTTTTGGCCTTCGAATGCGTTGTGCTTTCGGTCCTCGGCGAACGCTGGTTTCGCAGGTTTTCTCTCTTGATGCAGGGGCTTACGGTCGCTGCGTTTCTGATGCTCCTGCTTTTGTTCCCCGTACTCTCCGGCGTGGTGCCCGATCTTCTCCGCTCCGGCGCATGGTACGTGCGCTGCTTTCCTCCTTTCTGGTTTTTGGGCATCTACCAGCGCATCCTGGAAGGACCGTCCGCGCTCCCCGTGTACGTTCAGCTTGCACGCACCGGATGCATGACCATGCTCCTGGTGGCCGTGATCGTAATCTTCACCTACCCGCCTGCCTATCTCCGTCGGACGCGACAGCTCGTTGAAGGATCCTTTACCTATTCGCAGCGCAACTGGCTTGGCACAATCCTCTCCAGCCTTATCCATGCCACATTGGTTCGCTCGCCGGAACGCCGCGCCATCTTTCATTACGTGACGCAAACTCTCTTCCGCGTTCCCCGCTACCGCATCTATCTCGTTCTTTATGGCGGTGTGGGCTTATCCATCGTCATTGCCAGCATATTGCGCTTCTCCGTCGTGCACCATCAGCTCCGCGCCACCATCTCGGCTGGCGGCCTGCGTGCTTCCATCGGCATCGTCGCCTTCTGGGCTATCGCAGGACTGCGCGTCGCCTTCCTTTCTCCAGGCAACCAGCAGGGAAGCTGGATCTTTCATCTGGTGCACGGCAGACCGCCGGAAATTGGCACAGCACTCAAGCAACTAAGCGCCGCCAAAGCCTGGGTTCTTTTCTTTGTGGCCATCCTGATCGGCAGCACCCTGCTCATAGCGTGTGTGGCCGCTCCCACTGAATTTCTGGCCTGGCGTGCGCTTGCGGCTCAATTCCTTGTCGCTTCAAGTGTCTGTCTACTGTTGACCGACGGTCTCTTTCTGCATGTCACGACGGTTGCCTTTACGGGCGAACCGGCAAGCGAATCACCGAATCTGGCAATAGCGATTGCGAAATATTTCACGTTCTTCCCCATCGTAGTCTGGCTTTCTTTTGTCTCCGCGCCGTGGATCGAGGGGCACGCCTGGTCCTATCTGGCAATTCCTGTTGGGCTTCTCATTGCGCACTCACTCATCAAGCTTCGCTATCGTGAAATTGTTCGCCACCACTGCTTGCTTTATGACTTTGTCGACCGCGAGAATCTGTTTCTTTTGCGACTCGATCTTCGCAAGTACGGCGTTCATCAATGCAAATCGGAGGATTAGGATGCAACTTCGACTCAAGCATCCGGACCCTCGATCGAATCGGATCGGACAGCCAGGCGGCGAGGCCGGCGGGTAGTCGTCACTGGGCCCAGGGGCAACCCGCCAACCAGCTTTAGACTATTTACGAATCTGGTCTGTTCATCCGGGATGCCGGCAAGTTCTCCAATTGACGGTCCGACACCACGTCGCGGCGGCGACGGCACGCGGCAATTGCTGCAATGGGGCGGATCGATGGTAGGCGTGGGCATCGTTGCGGGCCTGCTGCTTCTCACCGTGCTGGGCGGCTACTCTCGCACCGGCGCCAGCACCAACGCCGGCTGGTTCGCCATCATCGTGGCGCTGATGTGCATTCCCTTTGGCGCACTGCTGCTTGCCCTCGGCATCGCCAAGTGGCTGCGCAACTTCAGGGAGCAAGCGAGCAAGGGATCAAGGGAGCAGGAACGACGCTGACTCGCCCGGGCCAGTGCGCGAATGCGCCACTCCCGGGCCCGCTCGTCGGAATTTCGTCAAGCGACGCCGTGCTCGATATCCCGATGGTGGCATTGAGGCCTCTGGCAGACGCCAGGATCGTCTTCATTGGGAAGGAATCCCGTGCAGGCACAGCCTGGGAAATGGCACGCACCCCATTCCATCCGTTCGCGGTGCAGTTCCTCGTTCTCTGTAAGGGGAAGATCAGCAACAGTAGCGGGCATGAGTTTTTCCTTTTGATCGAGTGGATTGGGAGGGTCTGGCAGCAGGCGGGATAGCTGCCCTTCGGGCCGGTCTAGATGAAAGAGGTTCTACACCCGTGCGACTTACGTGTCAAGCAAGCGAGGGCTCCCCTCTGCGCGCCGTTCTTGTTTTGCGGCCAAGGTGGGTCCCCCGCCAACGCGAGGTTGCCCGTCCGAAGAGGTTCGCCACAATCAGGCGAACCTCCAAGGGGATGCGCTAACTCCGCCAAATCCGCTGCCTCTACGACGAATCGTCCGTTCCCGACCCATCGTCCACAGGCGCTTCGTCGTCCACCGGGGCTTCGTCCGCCACCGCCGAAGAGTCTTCCTCCGGGCCCAGAGAATCGCCGTACTCGCCCGACTCCCCGGCGCTGTCGGCGTTGGCTTGCTCGTTGTCCGCCGCGTCGCCGTAGACTTCGGCAGCGTTGTCGTCTCCCGTAGCGGCATAGCTGTCGGCGGTTTGCGCGTCCTGGTCTGCGGTCTGCTGATCCCAGTTCGCCCAGCTCTCGTCCTGCTCCGCGCTCCAGGTCGTGTCGGTGGTGTCCGGGCCTCCTTCGCCGGCTACGTTCTGCGAGGTTTCATACGCTTCCTGCGCATCGTTCTGCGCAGTCGCGTAGTCACCCGAGGCCGCTGCCTGGCCCTCCGCCGCCTCCTGGCTCTGCAGCGTCTGCTCGTCCGAACTCAGTTGCGAGGACTGGCTGTCGTCGGGATATCCCGACCCACCCGGTCCCGGATCAGCCGAGCCGGAATCGGGATATCCTGAACCGCCAGGTCCCGGATCGGCGGAGTCGTACCCGCCCCCAAGGCCGGGCCCGTCATCCGATGACCCGCTGCCTGGATCAGCTCCACTTCCTGTATCCGACGGATCGCCCGTGGCTGTCCCGGTCGCCGTCGGATCAGTAGGGTCCGAGCCTGCCCACCCTTCCTCGCCGGAACTCGATCCCGGGTCCGCGTTGCCTGGCTCGGTGGTTGTGGCCGCCGACCCGCTCGGGTCCGGATCCGATCCAGACGGTTCCGAGCCGCCCGTCGATCCTTCCGGCGTACCGGGGTCTGAGCCGCTCGGCTCCGTGGTCGAGGTCGACGATCCGCTGGGATCGGTCGGATCGCTTGCCGTCGGCTCCGTGCTGCCGTCCGGCGACGACGCCGTCGAACCTGGATCCGTGGCCACCGGCTCGGTCTCTCCGGTCGGTGTGGCGCTGGGATCGGTCTGGTCGGCCGCCGTGCTCCCGTCTGGAGAGATCACCTCTTCCTCCACCACGACCACTTCTTCTTCCACGACTTCCCCGCTCCCATCCGGCGTGCTGCTGCCGGCCGTCGGATCGAGAACCACATCAATAATCTCTTCGGCTACTGTCTCGGTGCCACCGGTTGCACTTGCCGTCGAGTCCGATCCACTCGACCCATTGGAACTGCTGGTCGCGCTCGCCCCAGCAGCCCCACCGACCTCCACGACCTCTTCCGCCTGGGCGACCTCGACCACTTCGCCTTGCGGAGTCTCTACGACTTCTTCCGCCTGGGCGACCTCAACCACTTCGCCCCCCTGCGCGCTGCTATTGTCTGGCATAATCCAACCTCGCTCTCTCTCGATTAATCCCGTTCAGTTCCCATCCCGTTAACCTTATTCCGTTCATCTCTTCGCGCCGGCGTGTGCTGGTGGCGGAGTGGCTGCTTTCTTCCCCGCTCCGGCAGGCGCCGGCGGCGCAACTTGTTTTGCTCCCTTGGACGCAGGCGCTGCTTGCGCGGCAATCGGATTCGCCGCGGCGACCGCTGGCGCCGGTGCGGCGGGTTTCGTTGCCGTTTCGGCAGCTGCCGGCGGTGCGGCCGGCTTGGTTCCTCCCGCCGCCGTAGGCGCAGCCTGAGCCGCTCCGCCGGGCACGGGAGCCGGAGCGGGCCCCTTCGGCCGCAGCGTCAAAACGTTATGACATGCCGGGCAGCGCACATTCACAAACGGCTTGCCCCGCAAGATCGCCATCGGAACGCGCATCGCCGCCTGGCACTTGTTGCAGACCACGCGGATGGAATCGGCGGGCACTGCCGGCGCGCCCGTTCCCGCTCTCGCCGCAGGCTGCGCTCCCGCTCCCGCCGGCGCTCCTTCAGGCGCCGCCCCTCCAGCCGGAGCCCCCGGCCGCACTGCGCCCGCCGGCGCTCCCGCAGGACGCGGCGGGCCTGCAGGCCGCGGCGGCGCGGCTGGCTTCGCCGCCTTCACCGTGCCCACTCCCATGCCCGCCATCTGCCCGGTAGGCACCGGCATCAGCTTCTTCCGAATCGGCTGGATGCTCGCGCTCCAGCGCATCAGCTCCGCCTCCTGCGCCGACTGACGCAGTAGCTTGAGCCGCCGCGTGGTGTACATCGACGAAGTCGTCGTCGCTTCGGAGATGCGGGTAATGCTGTCGCCGCTGGCATCCTCCTGTTTCATCCACTCGTCGATATTCACCATCTGGAGCAGCCGCGCCGAGCGCACCGCCCACGCCAGCAGCACGCGCCGCGCCAGCGCCTCGTCACCCACCGCCAGCAGCCCGGCGCGGTCGGCCGTAATATCCGATTGCCGCGCCCACGCCATCAGCGGGATATCGACGGCCCCCTGAACAATCTTCTGGATGCTGAGCGCGTGGATAATACCGTCGGAAAGCAGTCCGCCATGAATGGCGGTATCGCCGGCGACAAAACGCAAAACCGTTCTCCACAGCGCGTGACCCGCGCGGCAGTGTCCCATCTCCCGCGCGATCACAAACAGCAATTCATCGCTGGCAAAATTGATCAGGTGCGACGTGCCCAGCACGATGAAGAAGTTGTATTCGGTGCCGTAGGTGTAAGTGTTCCACATCTGGTCGCCCGAAACATAAACATCGGGCATGTTGGGCAGGCCCATGATGCGCGCTGCCAGAACCGCGTGGTCATAGATATCCGGCAACTGTCTCGGCCCCAGGCGAATGGCATTGAAGGTCGATTCAATCCACGGGCGGCCCACTTTATCTGAGATCGAGGTGACGATCGAGTGCAGCGCGGGCAGGCTTTGCAGCTTCGCCATCGCCTGGCCGTCCTGCGCCCACAAAAACACCGAACGGTCCAGCTGATATCCCGGTAGCAACGGGCGCAGCCATGAACACTCCGGGCAAACCAGCACCGTCTCCGTCAGGCCTGCTCCCATATTTCTGCATGTGCTGCAAATCTTCACCTGCGGCTGGACCGGCGCGGCTGCAGGCGCCGGCATCGGAGGCGGCGGATAGGGCGGATAGGATTGACCCGCGACAGGGGCCTGGGGATACGGTTGTCCAGGTGCGGTCGGAACTTGCTGCCACTGCCCCGCCCCAACCGGCTGGCCCGGCATGGGCGGAACTTGTTGCCATCCAGGGGTGGGCATCCCCTGCGGCGGCATTCCCGCGGGCATCGGCGGCGTGGCACCGGGCATTTGCTGCGGCATCGCCGTCGGCATGCCGGCCGGCAGCGTTGCGGCCGTTCCCCCCGGCATCGGCACCGGCGTGGCAACCGGCTGTGCCGCTGGCGCCGGAGCAGAACCCTGGCTCCCCACCGGAACGAAGGGCGGCGTCACTGACCCCGGCGGCGGTGCCTGGCTTGGCGCCTTGCCCGGCGCGGCTCCAACCACAAGTACCGCTCCGCAGTAAGTGCAGAACCGCGAGCCGGGCACGCCCGGCCCGTGCCCCTGCGGACAAACCATCGCTCCTACAGCAGTCGTCGCGGCCATCCCTCCTCCTTGTTCCTTTGCGCCGGGCAATCAGCTTCCCGCGAAATGAAACTCAATCAACTTGAAATTCCATCTCGCGCCGCCAGGCGAAGCTCCCGCGCCCATCACCTGGTCGATCCACCCAGATTTGCATTCAATCTCGTGGGTCAACCCTTGCTCATGCCGCCTTGCTCATGCCATAGATAAACGCCAAAACGTCAATGACCAGCAAAACGACGTTCAGCCAGAAAGCGCCCTTGGCCAGGCCGCCATTCAGTTGCGGATTGCGCCCCGATGTGAGGTCGTCCATATCCTTTTTGGCCATATAAATCCCGCCGCCCGCCGAGACGGGTGCCAGCAGGGCTATCAACACCGAGATTTTCGTGAAGAGGCCGGACCCGAGAAGGAAACAAGCCACGGCCAGCCCGTAAGCAATCTTGGTGTTTTGCCCCACGACCCTGGCCGCGCCGGGAACCATCGGATACGCTCCGGGCGGATAACCAGGAGGAGGCGCTGGATAACCTTGGGGCGGAGGTGGATACCCGCCGGGCGGCGGATATCCGCCCGCAGGCGGCTGAGGATACGCACCCGGTCCCGGAGCTACGCTTCCCGGAGGCGCATTGCTCACAGGTGGCTGCCATCCCAGTGGCGGTGTCCCCGCACCAGCAGGCGGTGGCGCTGCAGCTGGGAACGGCGTTCCGCAGCCTCCGCAAAACGCCGTTCCTGCCGCACTCGTCACGCCGCAGCGTGGGCATACGATGTCGCTCATGGTTCGTCCTCTAGCTTTCCTTGGGTTGAATTCCGTTCAATTTCCCGCCCGCACAAGACACGCCACCGTCCTTCCAACTTCGCGCTCGAATCGCTGGGTGCGCCTTCATCGAATTGTCAGCCCGGGTTTGGCCTCGCGCGGGGGGAGTAAAATTGGCGCAATTATAGCGAACCCACACACCAGAAACAATTAGCATCGGCCCTTCTTCGCAACTTTATTTTTACGTCGCTGCATCTTTGCCTTGGTGCCACTGCATTGCGCCCCCAAAAATCCGCTGACTTGCTGACGCGCCGACTTCTCTCCTGCCAACTCACGCTTGCGCCGTCCTGCGCTACTGGCTATTGGCTGCCTTTCCGCTCCCTCGTTTCCCTGGTCCGTTTTTCGCTCATATGCGGCAGCCCCGCACCATGAGATTCAACACAAGCATCAGCACCGCCGATCCGATACATCCGTAATAGGCGATCTTGGCCATGTCACCATTCAGTTGTGGAGCGCGCCCCGCCGCAAAGTCGTCCATATCCTTCTTGGCCATATAGGCCCCTCCAACACCGAGGATGGGTCCGACATAGGCCAGAAACGAGACGGTAAACCACCCGATAAGCAGGCAGGCGGCGGCCAGCCCGAAGGCCCACATGGTGTTCGTCCCCATCTTGGCAGCCGCAGGCGGGTAGCCAGCGGGCGATTGGGCCGGATATCCGCCCGCAGGCGGCTGCCCTCCGGGCACCGCTCCGGCTGCCGGCGCCGCCGGTGGTGCCACAATGGGCGTTCCGCAGCGATTGCAGAACGCCGCAGCTTCTGGATTCTTCGCGCCGCAGCGCGAGCAAAAGATCTCGCTCATCGCAGGCCCCCTTGCTTTCCTCGACGAATTTGGGATCAGGTCCGACCCCGCGACACAAGCACGTTCTTCCCGCTGCGCGCCTGAATCGTTATGCGCGCGATCTGCAAATTGTTCAGCCCGAGTTGTCTTCGCGGGGGGAAGGGTTGGCGCGATTATATCGAGACGTGCACGCCAGAAACAATCAGCCTCTGCCTTCCTTTCAACTTTATTTTTGTGTCATTGCAGCTCTGTTTTCGTCCCGCGTATTGCGGCCCGCACAATCTCCGACCCTCCCCTCCGACTCTCAGTCCCTGCTTTCCCGCCCCTCTGCTCCCTGGTTCCCTGTCTTTCTCTAATTGCGCAATTGCGCCCAAAATCGGCTCAGCCATTTGAAAGTTTCTTCAAAAAGGCGCGGTTCCTCACCTTGGCGGCCGGCAGATGCTGGGTGGGATGGAAGACCCGGTTATGGTTGAAATGGAGCGCCAGGACGCCGGCGGCGCTTTCTTCCCCGGCTTGATCTCGGGAACCGGCGGCCCTGTCGCGCAGGCCGGCGCCGGTGGCAAGGCAATCACCCGCCCCGGGAGCTTGCGCCCTGCCGCCCCGTCGCTTCCTGCCGCCGCCCATCACCTGCGCCGGAACGCCCAAAACTCAAGGTCGATGTTGTCTGGTGAAAGCGATCCGTGGGCCATAGACGGCTGCAAAACAGCCCATGGAGATCCCGAGCCCTTTCAACGCATGCAGGCGCCAGCAGCAGTTGGACGTCAGGTATACCCTGGGCGGCGCGACGCACTACAAGGTAGACAAAGACATTGGAAGGGGTCCTGAATAGAATCTCGCGTTCGTTCCCCCAATAGCAAAGGACGAAACCAGTCCCTGCGTCCCTCACACCTTCTTTAACATCCGCTCTGCATCATTCAGCGATTGCCGATGGTCAAAGAAGTCACTCCATGGATCCGCTTTCTTGAGGCGCATTTTGAAATTCCCGAGGTTAAACTCCGCCGGTTTCAGCGTAGGTTTCACTTCCTTCCACGCGAGCGGCGTCGAAATCGGCGCCTTCTCGCGCCGCCGCACGCTGTAGGGCGCGACCACAGTCTGCCCAAATCCATTTCTGAAAGGATCGAGATACACGCGCCCTTTCCGCGCCGCCACCGAGTGCTCCACCGTCAGCTCATCGGGATGCGCCGCCGCCAGGCGCGCCACCAGTTCCTCAGCGAATGTCAGCACCTCGCTCGCATCGGGACCGCTGCGAATGGGCACAAACACGTGCATGCCCCGGCTGCCTGAAGTTTTCGCAAACGCGACCAAACCCAGCGCGTCCAGCGCATCCTTCACATGCAGTCCGGCGCGCGCCGCGTCGGCAAACTCTCCCGACTCCGGATCAATATCGATGCACACCCAATCCGGCTTGCGCGGCGCGCTTGCCCGGCTCGCCATCACGTGCACAGCAATGCAGCCCAGGTTCACCAGCGCAAGTTGCGTCTCGAGCGAACCCCCGACCACATATTCGGTCACCTTCTTGCCGCTCACGTGCTCGATGCGCTTGCTGCGAGTGTTTGCCGGCATGCTCTGCGGCATTTCCTTCTGGAAGAAACACTGGCCGCGCATCCCATCGGGACAGCGCTCCAGCGTGAGCATGCGGTCTTTCACCCAAGGCAGCAGCTTGGGGAAGACTTCGTCGTAATATTCCGCCAGATCACCCTTCGTGTAGCCTTCCCCGGGCCAGAAAACCTTGTCGGCACGCGATACGGGCAATTCCGCCGTTGTTGCGCCCGCATTCTTGGCTCGCTTCATGCTTCGCCCTCCGGCATTACCACGTCGCGCGCTGCCTTGTCATCGCGCAGCCCCAGATAAACCGGCTGGCGCAGTTTCTGATCCCGAGTCAACTCTTCATATGAAATCTGCGCCACCAGTCGCGGCGTCAGATACACCACGTCCTTCTCTCGCGGCGGGTTCGCAACCGGAGCCCCCGATTGCGCCAGAGGCTGAAACTTCCGGTACAACGCTTCCAGCGTCTTGCCGTCGAATCCCGTGCCGACCTTGCCCACGTAGCGGAGCTCGCTCTTCTCGTGGGCGCCGAGCAGCAGCGCGCTAAAATACTTCCGCGAGCCGGCCGGCTTCGTATAGCCCACAATCACAAATTCGTCTTCCTGGTGAATCTTCACTTTGAGCCACTTTCTTGAGCGCCCTTCAATATACGGAGAGTCAAGATCCTTCGCCACCAGGCCCTCGTATCCGTGCTTGCGCGCAATTGCGAAGGCCTTCAATCCATTCGCGGCCAGCCGATGCGACGGCAGCAGCGCGTTGCCGGACCCGATCGCCTTGTCCATCCACTGGCGCCGCACCCTCAGCGGTTCGCGTCGCAGGTCCTTGCCGTCGCAATAGAGGCAATCGAACACCGCGTAGGTGGGCTCATCCTTCCCTTCCTGCAGCAGTTGGAACCGGCTCACGTTTTTGGCATCGAACACCACCATCTCTCCATCCAGAAGAACGGTGGCCGGCCGCAGCTTCGCAATCGCAGCTACGATGCGGGGGTACCTCTCCGTGCGATCGATTCCGTTCCGCGACAGCAGCCGCACCCGGTCGCCTTCCTTGTACGCAAGCGTGCGGTCGCCGTCGTATTTCTCCTCATACACCCATCCGCTGCGCTCGAACGGCTGCAAAACCAGCGTCGCCAGCATCGGTTGCACGCGAAACGGAATCCGGTTCCCCATTCATCCCCGCCCTTCGTGCCCAGTTGCGTAAATACCTCGTTGATCGAAAGCCGTACCCCAGGGGCCGAAGCTCGCATTCATTTTTTGCGACGATGACGGCACGGCTAAAGCCGCGCCCCCTCAAGGCCTGCTCCGAGCGAGTTTTTCAGCAGGCTGTAAACTCGTGCCCTTTCAAAACCTGCGTCGTTCTACAGGGCTTTGCGAATCGGTTTTCCACTTCGCTCGCGCTGAAGGGCGGGGCTAAACCCCGCTGCGCCTACGGTGCATTGGCACGGCTGCGCCCTTGTTGCCGACTCGCCGGCTTGCTGACTCGCTCTTTTTTGCCGCGCCCCCCACCGCCCGCGGGTCCCCTTCCGCCGCTCTTTCCACGTCGCCCCCATCCGCGCGCGCAATTTCCTTCAGCAGCCGATGGCTCTTCGCCGAGCGCGGTTCCTCCCGCGTCACGTCCCGCGTTGACGCAAACTCATCCCGGTGCTTGATCCAGAGCCAGCTCGACCGGCTCGCATTCGATCCGTATCCGCGCGTGCGCACCAGCACCCAGGAGCCGCGCAGCTTCTCACCCTCCAGCGTGAACTTGATCTCGCCTTTCTTGATCGAGCCGTCGACATCGGCGTCGTCCGGCGTCCAGTTCCCGCGGTCCCACACCATTACGGTGCCCGCGCCATAGGCGCCCTCCGGAATCACACCCTCGAAATCCGCATACTCCAGCGGATGATCTTCGGTGCGCATGGCCAGCCGCTTCACCGCCGGATCGAGTGACGGCCCCTTGGGCACCGCCCAGCTCAACAGCACGCTATCCCACTCCAGGCGCAGATCGTAATGCAGCTGTGAAGCCATGTGTTTCTGGATTGCGTAGACGAGCGTCCGCGCCACCCGCCCTTGCCGCTTGCGTCCACCCTGCGGCTCCGGCGTTACGTCGAACTTGCGTTTCTTCCGGTACTCTGAAAGCTTCTCGTCTCCGCGCATACCCCTTGGATGCTCCTCCCGATTCGCAGGGAACTGAAATTCTATGCAACAACCTGCCGGGCCGCACCAAGTCCACCCCCTCGTCCCACAGCCTCGCAGTCCCCCAGGCCCTGCGTCCCCGGTCCCTCAGTCTCTGCTTTCTCGTTTCAATGTCCCCTTGGCCCCTCGGTCTCGGCTTTTCTACAACTTTCGTATCAAGGACAATCGGGCGGCGGTGATTGAACCCACACCCTCCGCCGACCTACAGTGGATCTATCGATCTGAAGAGTTGCGGGCCGTAAAGACATTTTGGGGAAGCGTCGAAAAAGCTTGAAGCTTTTTTTCAGAATTCGGGCCGTCCAGTGGCCCCAATCCTGCTTGGAGGTTTTGACTATGTCCGAGACTTCCACTGCCTTGAAAGCCATCGAAGAGGAAACGGACAGCTGGCATCCTGGCACGAATCTGTCTGAAATTGCCGGTGCTAGATTAGCCTTTTGTTCCATCGACTTTACTTCACACGAATTCCTTGCAAACGGCCGGCTGGCCGCGCCGGAATTTTTTGAACCGGCACCGGCCCAGGAGCTTGCCGTCGCAGATACGCTATCGTACGAATTCGTCGACGAGGCACTCGACGACGAGGAAGAAGAAGAGGAACCGACAGTGACCATGACCGCTACCGATTTTGCAGCCCTCGAGGACCGCGTCGCTCGCGTAGTTGAAGCTGTGAAGCAGGAGCGCGAAGCCCTCACGGCCGCTGAGGAACGCGCCTTGCAGGCGGAAACGCAACTTAGCCAGCAGACGCCGCGCATCGCCGAGCTAGAGCAGGAGATCAACGCCCTTCTCAGCGAGCGCCAGCACGCGCGTAAGCGCTTCGAGCAGATGCTGGGCCAGCTCGATGCGCTGGAGTACTAAACGTCAGATTGCCAACACGATCTTCCGCCCGCGCCCCATCCAGGCACCTCCTGCGGGGGAACGGCGAACCCGGTAACCCGCCGCCGCAATCCCTTTGCCCCTAATCGAACCGATCCAGGTTCATCACCTTCGTCCAAGCCGCGGCAAAATCTTCGACAAATCTCCGCTTCGCATCCGCGCTCGCGTACACCTCTGCAATTGCACGCAGCTGCGAATTCGAGCCGAAGACCAGATCCACCACAGTGCCTGTCCACTTCAGCTCGCCCGTTTTGCGGTCGAGCCCTTGCAACTGGCTGCTGCACGTCTCCGGGACCTGCCACTTCGTCCCCATGTCGAGCAGATTCACGAAGAAATCGTTGCTTAGCGTTCCGGGCCGCTTGGTAAACACGCCATCCTGCGACCCGCCGTGGTTCGCACCCAGCACCCGCAATCCGCCGATCAGCACCGTCATCTCCGGCGCGGTCAGGGTCAGCAGTTGTGCCTTATCCAGCAGCGCATTCGCCTCCGCTCCCTCCATCTCCTTGCGCGCATAATTGCGGAAGCCATCGGCCATCGGCTCCAGCACCGCGAACGACGCCGCGTCCGTCTGCTCCGGCAGCGCATCCATCCGGCCCGGCGCAAAAGGAATCTTCACGTCGTAACCAGCCTTCTTCGCCGCCGATTCAATCGCCGCATCGCCGGCCAGCACGATCATGTCGGCCAGCGAAATCTTCTTGCCGCTCGGCGCTTTCCCGTTGCTCTTGGCTTGTGCCGCGTTGAATTCCTCCTGGATGCCTTCCAGTTTCTCCAGCACCTTGGCTAATTCCGCCGGCTGGTTCACCTCCCAGTCTTTCTGCGGCGCTAGCCGGATGCGTGCTCCATTGGCGCCGCCGCGCTTGTCGCTGCCGCGAAAGGTCGCCGCCGATGCCCACGCCGTCCTTACCAGCTCCCCGGTCGACAAGCCCGACCTGAGCACCTTCTCCTTCAGCGCTTCCACGTCGTGCTCATCGATCAGCCGATGATCGACCTCGGGAATCGGATCCTGCCAGATCAGAGCTTCCTTCGGCACCAGCGGGCCCAGGTAACGGGCGCGCGGCCCCATGTCGCGATGCGTCAGCTTGAACCACGCGCGCGCAAAGGCTTCGGCCAGCTCTTCGGGATGCTCGAGGAAGCGACGCGAAATCTTCTCGTACGCCGGATCGAAGCGCAGCGACAAGTCGGTGGTCAGCATGGTGGGCGCGTGCCGCCGGGTGGAGTCAAACGCATCCGGAATCACACCCGCGCCCGCGTCGCCCTTCGGCTTCCACTGGTGGCAACCCGCCGGGCTTTTCGTCAGCTCCCATTCGTAGCCGAATAAATTCTCGAGAAAGTTGTTGCTCCACCTGGTCGGTGTCTTCGTCCAGGTCACTTCCAGTCCCGAACCGATGGCATCTTTCCCCATGCCGGTCCCAAAGCTGCTCTTCCAGCCCAGTCCCTGCTCTGCGCAATGCGCTGCCTCCGGCTCTCGGCCCACATGGCTCGCCGGGCCTGCGCCGTGTGTCTTGCCGAAGGTATGCCCGCCGGCGATCAGCGCCACCGTCTCTTCGTCGTTCATGGCCATGCGCGCAAAGGTCTCGCGAATGTCGCGCGCCGCAGCCACCGGATCGGGATTGCCATTGGGGCCTTCAGGATTCACGTAGATCAATCCCATCTGCACTGCGCCGAATGGTTTGGCCAGCTCGCGATCGCCGCTGTAGCGCTGGTCGCCCAGCCACGCCGCCTCCGGGCCCCAATCCACGTCCTGCTCCGGCTCCCAGATGTCCGCGCGGCCGCCGCCGAAGCCGAATGTCTTGAATCCCATCGATTCCAGCGCCACGTTGCCCGCCAGGATCATCAAATCAGCCCAACTGATCTTTTGGCCGTACTTCTGCTTGATGGGCCAGAGCAAGCGCCGTGCCTTGTCGAGGTTCACGTTGTCGGGCCAGCTATTCAGCGGCGCAAATCGCTGCGAGCCACGGCCGGCGCCGCCGCGTCCATCCTGAATGCGGTAGGTTCCCGCCGAATGCCACGCCATGCGGATGAACAGAGGCCCGTAATGGCCGAAGTCGGCCGGCCACCACTCCTGCGAGTCGGTCATCAGCGCGTGCAGATCCTTCATCACGCCATCGAGATCGAGGCTCTTGAACTCTTTCGCGTAATCGAACTCCCGGTGCATCGGGCTCGAAAGCGATGAGTTCTGATGCAGAATCCCAATGTTCAACTGCTCGGGCCACCATTCCCGGTTGCCCTTTGCTCCTGCGGTTGTGTACTCCACCATTGCTGCGTAGGGGCACTTCGCTTCGGTTGCCATCAATGACTCCTTTATTCAACTGCACCGGCCCGATATTGGATTTGTGGATGGCCCGACAGGGCCCCCAAGTGGGTGAGGTCGCGTGCTTCAGCATCGCGAAAGAAAGAGGCCCTTACCCCCTCACCTTTCGATCCTCGGGCATGCTCCTTTTATCGAACCGGCAGACAGTATCCGTGTTCATTATAAGAATGGCGCGCCCAGAATGGCCCGTGTGGTTCTCCACAGCGTGGCCGCTCTCACATCGTCGAAATCGGAGTGGCGCGTTCGAGCTCCGCTTAGAACTGGTTGCATAATTAGCTCGAAATGGTGAAAAGGCTTCCCTCGGGGGCTAAAGCCCAATGTATGCGGCTCTTACGGCACGACTAAAGTCGTGCCCTTTCGAAGCCGTGTATATGCAGCCGCTTCTATTCCCTCGGTTCGTCGGTCCCTGCCTTTCTACTCTACTGGCTACTCCCTGTCTTCTCAGCTTTTGCGTTACTATGGAGGCCACCTCTAAAAAGCAGCCTGAGGCCCGCATGTCTACCCATCGCTCATGCTTTTTCTGCGTCCACTTTCTTCTCTCCTTCATTCCAGA
>Ga0335078_10000806_pt1 | contig 47865 bp, 41 predicted proteins | sample Lox_Sample_32_FD_206711 | JGI IMG/M metagenome (GOLD analysis project Ga0335078, IMG submission 206711) | Soil microbial communities from Loxahatchee National Wildlife Refuge, Florida, United States - Lox_Sample_3.2 | ecosystem: Environmental > Terrestrial > Soil > Wetlands | place: USA... | reverse complement strand
CCATCGCCCGGCTGCTGCTCAAGGCGCCGTCGGTGGTGGTGCTGGACGAGGCGACCGCGCACCTGGACTCGGAGTCCGAGGTCGCGGTGCAGGCCGCGCTGAAGACCGCGCTGACCGGGCGGACGTCGCTGGTCATCGCGCACCGGCTGTCCACCATCCGGGAGGCGGACCAGATCCTGGTGGTGGACGGGGGCCAGATCGTGGAGCGCGGCACGCACACCGAGCTGCTGGCGGCGGGCGGGCTGTACGCCGAGCTCTACCACACCCAGTTCGCGGGCCAGGAAGCCGTGCTCGCCCACGGCGACGACTAAGGCCGGTCAGCTGCCGTAGCCGACCCGGCGCAGCTCCGCACCCGCCAGGGCCTCGATCTCCCCGGCCTGGGCCGGGGCCAGCGCGTGGCGCCACGAGCCGGGCTCGGCCAGCGCCGGGCGGCCCGGCGCGGACGGCTCGACGGCGTGCACCGGGGTGTCCAGGAAGCCGGACACGGCCGCGGCTGCCTCCGCGGGCTGCCGGACCACATCCTCGTAGCGGAACGTCATCAGCTGCTCGGCGGGCAGCCGGCCACGCAGCCGGGCCATCTGGCGCACCGAGCCGCGCCAGCGCATCGCGCACTTGGCCGTCATCGACAGCCCGGGCCAGGCCGCCTGGTCGGCCTCGTCTTCCAGGCCGAGCAGCGGGTGCGGGAACTCCTCCGCCACGTCCACCCCGCCAGGCTTGAACCAGGCCAGCACGGACGGGTCGGCCAGCATCCCGGCCACCGCGTCCCGGCCGTCCCGGATGATCTGCAGAAAGCGGGCGTCGGGGAACGCGCCGAGCAGCGCGTCGGCGCAGTACATCAGGTCCGGGCTGGCATCCCCGTACCGGTTCACACCCGGCTGGGCCACGCACGGGCCGACGCCGTCCAGCCGCCCGGCGTCCCGGCACTCCTGGGTGCACCCCAGGCAGCAGTCCGCGGTGACCTGCCAGGCCTGGGCGAAGGCGTCGCGCAGCACGGTAGCGGCGGCCTCTGGCCGCCGCCGCTGGATCGACGGGCGGCGGGCGAACGCCTGCACGACCGGGATGACCCAGCGCTGGCCCATCGTGAGGTGAAATCCGGCGGACCGTTTCAGCGACCGGGCCAGCAGCTCGGTGCCTGATGAGGGGGCGCCGATGACGAACACCGGCTGGCGCACCTTGCGCCCGTTGACGACCAGGATGTGCGGGCGCGGCCCGTTGGCCGCGGCGGTGGCGCTGGCCGACACCCCGCCGTCCGGCTCGGGCGGCGCGGTCACGGCTGGCCGGGCCGCGGATGATCCTGGGCCTGGCCGCCCGGGGCCCGGCGGTGCGCGCCAGCGTGCTCATCGAGGTTGAGCGCGGCCTGGATGAGCGGCACATGGCTGAACGCCTGCGGCGTGTTGCCGACCTGCCGCTGGTACCGGGGGTCGTACTCCTCGCTGAGCAGCCCCACGTCGTTGCGCAGCGCCAGCAGCCGCTCGAACAGCTCGGCGGCGTCGTCATCCTGGCCGATCATGTGCAGCGCGTTGGTCAGCCAGAAGCTGCAGGCCAGGAACGCGCCCTCGCTGCCGGGCAGCCCGTCCGGCCCGGCCGGGACGCTCCCGCTGGTGTCCAGCTGATAGCGGCGCACCAGCCCGCCGGTCATCAGCTCACGCTGGATGGTCTGCACGGTGGAGACCACCCGCGGGTCGCGCGCGGGCAGGAAGCCGAGTTCGGGGATGAGCAGGACCGCGGCGTCCAGGTCCGCGGAGCCGTAGTACTGGGTGAACGCCCCGCGGTCGGCGTTGTAGCCCTTGGCGCAGATCTCCTGGTGGATCTGCGCCCGGATCGTCTGCCAGCGCGCGGCCGGCCCGGGCAGGGCCTGGCCGGTCACGCTGGCCACGGCCCGGTCGAAGGCGACCCAGGCCATCACCTTGGAGTGCACGAAGTGCCGCCGCGGGCCGCGGACCTCCCAGATGCCCTCGTCCGGCTCGTCCCAGTGGTTCTCCAGGAAGCCGAGCAGCGCGCGCTGCAGCGACCAGGCGTGCCGGTCGCGGGTCAGCCCCTCCTGGCGGGCGAGCGCGAGCGCGTCGATGACCTCGCCGTACACATCCAGCTGGCGCTGGCTGACGGCCGCGTTGCCGATCCGCACCGGGACCGACCCCGCGTACCCGGGCAGCCACTCCGCTTCCCACTCGGGCAGCCTGCGCTCACCCGCCACCCCGTACATGATCTGCACGTCACCCGGGTCGCCGGCGATGGCCCGGCACAGCCAGTCCCGCCAGGCCGTGGCTTCCCCGGTGTACCCGGTGCGCAGCAGGGCTTCCAGCGTGATCGTGGCGTCCCGCAGCCAGCAGTACCGGTAGTCCCAGTTGCGCACGCCGCCCAGGTCCTCGGGCAGCGAGGTGGTGGCGGCCGCGACGATGCCGCCGGTGGGCTGGTAGGTGAGCGCCTTCAGGGTGATCAGCGACCGGACCACCGCGTCCCGGTAGGTGCCCTGGTAGGTGCACTCGGATACCCAGTCGGTCCAGAAGCGCCGGGTCGCGGCTTTCGCCTGCTGCGGGTCCACGGTGTCACAGGCCGCAGCGTGCGAGGGCATCCAGGTGAGCACGAACGGGACCCGGTGGCCCGCCTCGACCGTGAACGTGCCGTGGTGCGCGAGCCCGCGCGGGGCCAGCGGGACCGGGGTGGCCAGCCACAGCGCGTCCGGGCCGGCCACCGCGAGCAGCTGGCCGTCCGCCCGCCGCACCCAGGGGACCACCTCGCCGTAGCCGAAGCGCACCACGAAGTCGCAGTCCATCTCGACCGAGCCGGCCAGGCCCTGGACGGTGCGGATCAGGACTGGGGTCCGGCCGTCGCGGGGCGGCATGAAGTCCGTCACCCGGACGGTGCCGGTGGGCGTGGCCCACTCCGTCTCCAGGATCAGCGTGTCGCCCTGGTAGCGCCGGCTGGCCTGGAGCCCGGTACCCGCCCCGCCGTCAGCGGGCCGCGGCGCGATCCGCCAGTGGCCGTGCCGCTCGGCGCCGAGCAGCGCGGCGAAGCAGGCCGGTGAGTCGAAGCGGGGCACGCACAGCCAGTCCACCGAGCCGTCGCGGCTGATCAGGGCGGCCGACTGCATGTCGCCGATCAGCGCGTAGTCCTCGATCATCGCGGACACGGTGTCTCCCGGTAAGGTCCCGCGGGCGGCTGTGCCCGGCAACCGATCGTAAGCTGTCCAGCGTGCACCCATCTCACCGGATCACGGCCGGCGCGCTGGCCATGGCGGCCGCCACGCTGCTGCTCGGGGGGTGTGCGAAATTCGACGCCGCGCTGGGCAAGCAGGAGGCTGTCGTCCAGTTCAAGAGCGGGACGCCCGCCGCCACCCGGCTCAAGGTCCGGGCCGGATGTTCGCACCTGCCCGGGGCGAAGCCGGAAGCACTGCCGACGAATCACCTGGCCTCAGACAATCTGTATGACGTTATCTACCGGGTGGACGACGCGACCAACGCCCAGCTCGCCCGGCTGACTCAGTGCCTGCAAAAATACCCTTCGGTGGTCGGGATTGACGTCCAAACGCCGGGCGACAGCTGATCTGCGCAGGCTGCCGCGATGGGCGGCGGCGGCGCTGGCCGCGGCCACCCTGGCCGGGTGCGCCGGGGCGCCCAGCCCGCCCGCCGGGTCCGCCGCGCCGGGCACTCATGCCCGCCCGCCCGGCGCGGCGGCCGGGGCCGCGCCGTCGCCGCCGGCCCAGGGGGCCGCGCCGTGCCGCGGGGCGGGCGGCTTCAGCTGCGCGATGACGGCGCGGATCCACCAGGTGCAGCGGTACCTGGCCGGGCGTCCCGGCCGGATCGGCATCGTGCTGCACGACCGCCAGACGGGTGCCACCTGGCGGAACGCCGGCGCGCACGCCGACCTGCCCGCCGCGTCCACGATCAAGCTGGCCATCGTCACCGACCTGCTGCTGCGCAACGGGGCCGGCGCCATCGAGCTGACCGGCCAGGACTGGAACCTGATCCATCACGCGCTGCACGAGAGCTCGGACGCGGCCGCGGACCGCCTGTGGGCGGCGTACGAGGACGGCAGCTTCCTGGGCCGCATCCGGCGCTTCGGCATGCACAGCGCGTACTTCACCACGCCGGGTTCGCCCTACTGGGGCTTCATGTACTGCTCAGCCGCTGACCTGAGCCATCTGATCAACTACGTGCTCGGGCGCATCCCGGCCGGGGCCCGGGCGTACCTCACCCGGCAGATCCAGCAGGTGGCGCCCATCCAGCAATGGGGAGTGTGGGGCGCTGGCCCGGGCAGCCACCCGGGCAACAAGGACGGCTGGGAAGACGACGGCGGCACCTGGATCACCAACACCGTGGGATTTGCCGGCCCGCACGCCCGGTACACGCTGGCGGTCATGTATGACACGGGGGGCGCTCGCGGCTTCCACTACGGCGCTACCACGCTGAGCCAGGTGGCCGCGCTGCTGTTCCGGGGGCACCTGGGCCCGGCGCCGACCGCCTCGGCGACTCCCTAGCGGCCCGGCCGGCGAACGCGCCCAGCTTCCCGGCGCCGGCCGCTTTGATTTGCGCAGTATCCCGCTGGGTATGGTTTAATCGCGGTTGCTTACCTACTAATCTGATCGACATACTAAGAAGATCGACAAGGTGGTCAACCATGCGACGTGCCCTCCTCGCCGCCGGAGCCGCAGCCATCACCGCTGTGGCGGCCGCGGGATGCAGTTCCTCGTCGGCCTCGTCCGGTTCCGGGTCCAGTTCCGGTAGCCACATAACGCTGCGGCTGGGCTTCCTGGCCAACATCACCCACGCCCCGGCGCTGGTCGCCCTCAACAAGGGCTTCTTCACCAAGGACCTGGGCAGCGGGGTCACGCTCAAGACGCAGGTGTTCAGCTCGGGCACGGAAGAGACCACCGCAATCCTGGCCGGCCAGCTGGACGCGGCGTACGTGGGCCCCAACCCGGCCATCAACGCCTGGCAGAAGTCCGGCGGCAAGGCCATCAAGATCATCTCCGGAGCGGCCTCGGGCGGCGCGTCCTTCGTGGTCAAGCCGAATATCACCAGCGTCAGCCAGCTCAAGGGCCAGTCGCTGGCCACCCCCTCGCTGGGCAACACGCAGGACGTGGCGCTGCGCTACTACCTCAGGCAGCACGGGCTGACCACCACCCAGACCGGGGGCGGCGCCGTGTCGATCAAGCCGATCAAGCCGAATTCGGCCGCCGTGCTGGAGTTCAAGTCCGGCCAGATCCAGGGCGGCTGGGAGCCGGCCCCGTACGACTACGAGATGGTGCAGGACGGCGGGAAGACGCTGGTCAACGAGGCCAGCCTGTGGCCGGGCGGCAAGTTCGTCACCACCAATCTGGTCGTCACCCAGTCGTTCCTCAAGGCGCACCCGAGCGCGGTGAACGGCCTGCTCAAGGCGCAGGTCCAGGCGAATGACTACATCAACAAGGACACCTCGGCGGCGGAGACGGCGGCCAACGCCGAGCTCACCTCGCTGCTGGGCCAGGGGCTGAAGCCCTCGGTGCTGGCCGCGTCGTTCAAGGAGATCACGTTCACCGACGACCCCATCGCCTCCTCGCTCGCGGCCGACGCCAAGCACGCCCAGGCGGTGGGGCTGCTCCAGCCGGTCAGCCTGTCCGGCATCTATGACCTCGGGCCGCTCAACGCCCAGCTGAAAGCCAACGGAGAGGCACAGGTGAGCCCATGAGCATTGACGCACGCCGGTCGATGCCCCCCGAAGCCGTTCCAGGGGCGCTAGCCCGCTCCGAGCCGCCTGCGGCCGGCAGCCCGGCCGTCCGGATCAGCGAGGTGTCCAAGAGCTTCGGCCGGGGCCATGACGCCCTGCTGGCCCTGGACCAGGTTTCGCTGACCGTCGCCCCGGGCGAGTTCGTCACGCTGATCGGCGCCTCCGGGTGCGGCAAGAGCACCCTGCTGAACCTGGTAGCCGGCCTGGACCAGCCGACGTCGGGCCAGGTGTCGGCCGGGGGCCGGCAGGTGGCGCTGATGTTCCAGGAGTCCGCGCTGTTCCCGTGGCTGTCCGCGGCCCGCAACGTCGAGATGCCGATGCGCGCCGCCGGGCTGCCCCGCGCCCAGCGCCGGGAACGGGTGGCCGAGCTGCTGGACCTGGTGCACCTGGGCGCGTTCGCGGACAAGCACCCGCACCAGCTGTCCGGCGGCATGCGGCAGCGGGTCGCGCTGGCCCGGGCGCTGGCCCAGGACGCCGAGGTGCTGCTGATGGACGAGCCGTTCGGCGCGCTGGACGCGATGACCCGCGACCTGCTGCACGAGGTGCTCGAGGGCATCTGGCGGCGGCGCAGGCTGACGATCCTCTTCGTCACCCATGAGGTGCGCGAGGCGGTCCGGCTCGGCGACCGGGTGGTGCTGCTGAGCAGCCGGCCGGGCCGGGTCATCGGGGAGTTCCCGGTCGAGTTCGGCCGGCCGCGCGGCATGGACGACGCGCAGACCGTCGAGCTGGCCATCAAGATCAAGGCGCGGCTGCGCGAGGAGGTGGTCCGCCATGGCAGCTGACACGTCAGCCACGCCGCCGCCCGAGGCGGCTATCGCCGGGCTGGACAGGCTGGACGCGGTGCCGCCGCAGGCCAGGCGGCGGTTCTGGGAAATGGCCTGGGCCGCGTCCTGGCCCAAGCTGCTGGCCCTCGTGCTGGCGCTGGCCATCTGGGAGCTGATCTACCTCAGCGGGTTCAAGCAGGGCATCCTGCCCGGCCCGGCCCAGGCCCTGCCCGATCTGTGGCACCAGCTGCACACCGCGCTGCTGTGGCAGGCACTGGGTACCACGCTTCGCCGGGCCGTCATCGGCTTTGCCCTGGCCCTGGCCATCGGCCTGGTGGTGGGGGCGCTGGTGTCCCGGATCAAGCCGCTGCGGGCCGGGGTCGGCTCGCTGATCACCGCGCTGCAGACGCTGCCGTCCATCGTCTGGGTGCCGTTCGGGATCATCCTGTTCGGCGCGAACACGACCGCGATCCTGTTCGTGATCGTGATGACGGCCGCGCCCGCGATCGCCAACGGGCTGATCGCCGGGGCGGACTACCTCCCGCCGCTGCTACTGCGGGCGGGCAAGACCATGGGCCTGCGCCGCGTGTCGCTGTACCGGCACCTCATCATGCCGGCCACGCTGCCCGCGTTCGTGACCGGGCTGAAGCAGGGCTGGGCGTTCGGCTGGCACGGCCTGATCGCGGGCGAGGTGGTTGTGATCATCCTCGGCCAGCCGTCGCTGGGTGTGCTGCTGAGCAACGACCAGGATCAGGCGGACATGGCCGGTGCGATCTCGATCATCATCGTGCTGCTGGCCATCGGCATCGCGGTGGACCTGCTGTTCAACCTGGTCAACAACCGGATCCGGCGCCGCTGGGGGGTGACCGACGCCGCCGGCAACGGGTAGCGCGCCGGGGCTGCGCAGCGGCGCGCCGCGCCCCGTAGCACGCCCCCGTACCGCCCGCCGGTAAACCTGGGACGGACGGCCGCCGTCAAATTACCAGCGTCTCTGGTGAGCTGGGGGGATGCTGTGCACGAGCAGCCGCGCGACCGGGACCGGCCCCGGCGCCACCACCGGGCGCCTGGCCCGGGGGAGTACGGTCATCCGGATCCGGAAGGATACCCGGCCGGGTATCCGGAGCGGCATGGCTACCCGGAGCCCGGCCGGCCGGACTGGTACCGGGAGCCGGGTCCGGGCTACCCGTCTCCGCCATCCCGGCCCATCCCGGCCGAGGCCTACCGGGCGCTGTTCCAGCAGGCGGCGCGGCCCCCCCGGTGGCCGTACGCGCTGCTGGTGGTCGGCGTGGCGGTGGTCGGGCTGATCGCGGGCGTGCTGATCGGAACCCGGGCCCACGGCCTACCCGGGGCGAGCTCGCCCGCCACCTCGCCGGCCGCCGTCTCGTCCGCCGCCTCGTCCGCAGGCGGCCCGGCCACGGCCACGCCGCCCACGGCCAGCCCGGCTGTCCTCGCCCGGTTCAGCGGCAGCGGCGCCAGGACCACCCGCCGGTTCACCGTGCCCGCCTCCGGCAGCTGGTTGCTGCGGTGGTCCTACGAGTGCGCCTCGCTGGGCAGCCAGGGCAGCTTCATGGTGACCGAGGACCGGACGGACATGACCGGGGTGACCGTCAACGCGCTCGGCCGCCGTGGGCACGGCGTCACCCGCGCCCACGGCGACGCGGGCCGGCACTACCTCGTGGTCAACAGCGACTGCACCTGGAGCATGACCGCGGTGGCCCAGGGGTGAGCCGGCCGGCCCAGCCGCCCGGCCCAGCCGCCCGCCCAGCCCGCCGCTCAGCCCGCCAGCCGCTCCGCGCCGGCGTAGACGTTCATCGACGCGCCGCGCAAGAACCCGACCAGCGTCATCCCGGACTCGGCGGCCAGCTCCGCGGCCAGCGACGACGGAGCGGACACCGCGGCGAGCACCGGGATCCCGGCGACCAGCGCCTTCTGGGTGAGCTCGAACGACGCCCGGCCGCTGACCAGCAGCACGCAGCCGGCCAGCGGCAGTCGGCCAGCCCGCAGGGCCCAGCCGATCACCTTGTCCACCGCGTTGTGCCGGCCCACGTCCTCCCGCAGCGCCAGCAGGTCGCCCCCGGCGGTGAACAGCCCGGCGGCGTGCAGGCCGCCGGTGCTGGCGAACACCCGCTGCGCCGCGCGCAGCCGGCCCGGCAGCCCGGCCAGGGTGGCGGGCGCAATCCGCGCCGGGTCGGCCGACACGTCGTAGCGGGCGCGCACCCGGATCGCGTCGATGCTCTCCCGGCCGCACACGCCACAGGCGCTGGTGGTGACGAACTGGCGGCGCAGCCGCGCACCCGGGCCACCGACCCCGGGGGCCAGGGTCACGTCGGCCACGTTGCTGTCGCACATCTTGATCTGGGACAGCTCGGCAGCCGAGCTGATCACGCCCTCGGCGGCCAGGAAGCCGGCGGCCAGGTCGAGGTCATCGCCCGGCGTGCGCATGGTCACGCTCAGCGGCTCGCCGCCGACCCGGATCTCCAGCGGCTCCTCCACGGCCAGCAGGTCCGCCCGCGGGTCCGGGCCGGAGCCATCGGGCACGGACACCCGCAGTACCCGGCGCCGCGCTGTCCTGCCGGTCATCCGCGCCTCCCGCAGCCTGCTCCCACGGCACGAGCCTACGTCGGCCGCCGGGTGGTCAGCGGAGCAGCAGCGGGCGATCGGCCGCGGGCACCAGCTCCCCGACGACCGGGGCACCGGGGATCTCGCCCACGATCAGCAGACCGCCCGAAGTCTGCGCGTCCGCCAGGAGCAGCAGGTCCTCCTCGGCGAGGCCGCCGGTGTCGGTGTGCGGGGCGACCCAGTCGAGGTTGCGCCGGCTCCCGCCGGGCACGTAGCCGGCCCGCGCCGCCTCCCGCGCCCCGTCGATGAGCGGCACGGCCGCGTGGTCCAGCACAGCCGTCACCCCGCTGGCCCGGGCCAGCTTGAACAGGTGGCCGAGCAGCCCGAACCCGGTCACGTCGGTGGCGCAGCGCACGCCCGCAGCCAGCGCCGCCCGGCTGGCCCCGGCGTTCAGCGTGGTCATCACCTCGATCGCGGCCGGGAACACCTCCCCGGTCGCCTTGTGCCGGGAATTCAGCACCCCGCTGCCGATCGGCTTGGTCAGGCTGAGCGGCAGCCCGGCCTCGCCCGCGTCGATGCGCAGCAGCGCGTCCGGGTGGGCCAGGCCGGTGACGGCCAGCCCGTACTTCGGCTCCGGGTCGTCGATGCTGTGCCCGCCCGCGAGCACGCAGCCCGCCTCGCGGGTGGCGTCCAGCCCACCGCGCAGCACCTCGCCGGCCAGCTCAGCGGGCAGCGTGCCACGGGGCCAGCCCAGCAGGTTCAGCGCCACCAGCGGCTCGCCGCCGACCGCGTACACGTCGGACAGCGCATTGGTCCCGGCGACCCGGCCGAACGTGTAGGCGTCATCCACCACGGGGCTGAAGAAGTCGGCCGTGGCGACGACCGCGCGATCGCCGCTGACCTGCACGACGGCCGCGTCGTCACCGTGCTCGAGGCCGATGAGCAGGCCGGCCTGGCCGGCCTGGCCGGCCGGGCCGAGGGCGGTCACCATCCGCTCCAGCTCACCGGGCGGGATCTTGCACGCGCAGCCCCCGCCCGCCGCGTACTGGGTCAGCCTGACTTTGGCGCAGTCGGTCACCCGCAGCACTGTAATCGCGGCGGCACCTTGCGATGCCCGCGGGGACATGGTGGCATTCACTGCAGACCCGACCACAGGGGAGGCGAGCGAGCCGTGACCAGCGAGGTTCTCCGGCAGCGGGCCGAGATCGAGGATGAGATCCGCGGCCGGACAGTGTGCGACCAGCTCCAGGACACCGCGACACGATCCGCGGACGACCCTGCCTTTTCCCAGGGCGGCCCGGGTGGCTGGCAGACGGTCAGCTGGGCGCAGGCCCGGCAGCAGGCCGTGGAGCTGGCGGCCGGCTTCATCGCGCTCGGGCTCGGCCCGCGGGAGTGCGTCGCGATCATGATGCCCAACCGGACCGAGCACGTGCTGGCCGACTTCGGCGCCATGCACGCCGGCGGGGTCCCGGTCACCTTCTATGCCACGCTCGCTGCCGAGCAGGTCGGCTTCGTGGCCAGCGACTGTGCGGCCCGCATCGCGGTACTGGACGGTGCGGATGAGGTGGCCCGCTGGGCGCCGGTACTGGCCGACCTGCCCAGCCTGGTCCGGGTGATCGTCCGGGACCCGGACGCCTGCCCGGCCGGGGACCAGTTCATGACCTGGGCGGACTTCGCGGCGCTGGGCCGCCAGCAGCTAGCGGCCGCGCCGGAGCTGGTCGCCGAGCGGCTGGCCGCGATCAGCCCCGATGACCCGGCCACCCTGCTCTACACGTCGGGCACTACCGGCAACCCCAAGGGGGTGCTGCTCACCCATCGCTGCGTCCTGTACGAGGTGGCGGCGGCCGTCCGGGGCGGCAACGTCACCCCCGGCGTGCGCTGGGTGTCCTACCTTCCGCTGGCGCACATCGCGGAGCGCATGTTCACCATCTACCTCCCGCTCAGCACCGCCGGCCAGGTCTATTTCTGCCCGGACGCCAAGCAGCTGATCGCGGCGGTCGGCAGCGTACGGCCGACCGCGTTCTTCGGCGTGCCCCGGGTCTGGGAGAAGGTGCGGGCCGGCATTCTCGGGCTGCTCACCGCCGAGCAGGACCCGGCCCGGCGGGCCGCGGTCGAGCAGGCCATGGGCGTCGGCCGCCGGTATGTGGAAAGCTGCCAGTTCGGCCACACCACCCCGGCTGCGCTGGCCGCCGCGTTCCAGCAGGCCGACGAGCAGGTGCTGGCGCCCATCCGCGCCCTGCTCGGCCTGGGTGAGGCGGCCGTCGTGTCCAGTGCGGCCGCCCCGCTGCCCCCGGATGTGGCCGCGTTCTTCGCCGGCCTCGGCATGAAGATCCTGGACATCTACGGGATGACCGAGACGACCGGGGCGTTCACCTCCAACACGACGGATGCCTTCAAGCTCGGCACGGTCGGCCGGCCGCTGGCCGGCGCCGAGGTCCGCATCGCCGCCGACGGCGAGATCCTGACCCGCAGCCCGCTCAACACGCCCGGCTACCTGAACCGGCCCGACCTGACCAGCGCGCTGATCGACGCAGACGGCTGGCTGCACACCGGCGACATCGGCCGGCTGGACGAAGACGGCTTCCTGTCCGTGGTGGACCGCAAGAAGGAGCTGATCATCACCGCGGGCGGCGAGAACGTGCCGCCCGCCGCCATCGAGAACCTGCTGGTCGCGCACGAACTGATCGGCCAGGCGCTGGCCTACGGCGATCGCCGTCCGTACCTGGTCGCGCTGCTCACCCTGGACGCTGAGGTGGCCCCGGCGTGGGCCCGGGCGCGCGGCATCGAGGCCGGCTCGCTGGCCGAGCTGGCCGCCCGCCCCGAGGTGCTGGCCGAGATCGGCTCGGCGGTCGCCGAGGCCAACCGCAGGCTGGCCCGGGTCCAGCAGGTCAAGCGGTGGCGGCTGCTGCCCGTCGAATGGACCGCGGAGAGCGAGGAGCTGACCCCCACGCTCAAGCTCAAGCGCCGGGTGGTGCACGCGAAGTACTCCGACGAGATCGACACGCTGTACGCGGGATAGGGTCGGCTGCGGAGGCGTCCGGGTGTCTGGTGGCCCCCCCGGTCTTCAAAACCGGTGGACGGCGCGCAGCGTCGTCGGCGGGTTCGATTCCCGTCCGCCTCCGCCACCGGCCGCCTCCGCCACCGGCCGCCTCCGCCACCGGCCGCCTCCGCCACCGGCCGCCTCCGCCACCGGCCGCCTCCGCCACCGGTGCAGATGCCGGCCCGGGCCGGCCCGGGCACTGGTTTATGGTGCCGTTTCCTTGATCGATTTCGCGTTTAGGCGGGATCCTCAGTCCCCACAATTCTGACAAAACAGAAAAGACGCCGAGATCGCCGCCATCACGCCGCGGTTCATGATCCGCCTGGGGGTCCCGCCAGTCACCCGCACGTCTCCGCTGCTCACGAGCGCATCCCCGAAATGGGGGATTCCGCCGGGGGTGGCCGGGCCGTGAAATATAGGCCATCGATAGGTAAAAGCGGGCAAGGGCTTGCGCGTCTTATTCATGGAGCCTTTAACGTGTCAGGGTGGGCAATAGGGGTATGGCAGGTGACGCTGTGGGGGGAATTACCGGCGGGATGGCCCGTGCATATGCACGTGGGCAGGCGACGGGCCGATCGCAGACCGGTCATGAGTTAGCCGCCTGGCACCGGTGCGTGCGGGCCACGACGCAGTCCTGTGTGGCCGGGGACTCAGCCAGGGGGGAAGCGTAGTGGGGGAGAGCAGTCTGTCGCTCGCCGTCAACGGCCGGGAGCGACAGTACGAAGCAAAGCTGGTCCGCTTGGACGCCCGCCGGTCTCAACCCGGCCAGGAGGCCGGGTTAGGGCTGCGGGCGGTGGCCGTGGTCGGCCTGGGCTACGTCGGGCTGCCAACCGCGGTGGCGCTGCACGGGCAGTGCGAGCGGATCATCGGGATCGACATCAGCCCGGCTCGGCTGCGGGAGGTAGCCTCGGCCGAGGCTGACCTCGGCCAGCCGGACAGGGAACGGCTGGAGGCGGCGCTGGCGGATGGCAGCCTGGAGCTGACCTCCGACCCGGCGGGGGCCACAGCGGCCGACCTGGTGATCATCTGCGTGCCCACTCCGGTCGACTCGGCGCGGGTGCCGGACCTGACCGCGCTGCGCGGTGCCTGCCAGAGCGTGGTCGCGCAGGCCCGTCCCGGCCAGGTCATCATCCTGACGTCCACCACCTACGTGGGCACCACGCGAGAACTGCTCGCCGTCCCGCTGGCCGAGCGCGGGCTGGCGGTCGGGACGGACGTGTTCGTCGCGTTCAGCCCGGAGCGGATCGACCCGGGCAACGAAAACCACCTCCAGCGGGAGACGCCGCGCGTGGTGGGCGGGATCACCCCCGAGTGCGCCTCGCGCGCTGGCGCGGTGATCGGCGGCCTGACCGATACCGTCTACCTGGTCACCTCGCCGGAAGCGGCCGAGGCGACCAAGTTGTACGAGAACATCTTCCGTGCGGTGTCGCTGGCGCTGGCCAACGAATTCGCCGACGCGTGCGGCGCCCTCGGCCTGGACCCGATCGAGGTGACCCTGGCCGCCGGGACGAAACCGTATGGCTTCCTCGGCGCCTTCCCCGGGCCGGGCGTGGGTGGCCACTGCATCCCGTGTGACCCGCACTACCTGCTCTGGCAGCTCAGCGCCGCCGGCCGCCGGTCCCCGCTCATCGAGCAGGCGATGACTTCCATAGCCGAGCGGCCCGAGCAGGTCATCGCCCGCGTCCGCCAGGTGCTCGCCGCCGACGACTGCCAGCTGGCCGGGGCCCGTGTCCTGGTCATCGGCGCGAGCTACAAAGCGGGCGTGCGTGACCTGCGGGAGTCTCCGGCGCTGCCGCTGATCACCGGGCTGCTCCGTGACGGGGCCGAGGTTGGCTACTACGACCCGCTGATCCCCAGCGTCCCGCTGCCCGGCGGCCAGCCAATGTCCAGCCTGGACGCCCCGTATGGGCCCGACTGGGACCTGGCCGTGATCCACACCATGCACCCTGGCCTCGACTACTCATGGGTCAAGGAGTGCCCCCGGGTGCTCGACGCCACCTATCAGTTCGACGGCGCGCCGCAGCGCGTCGTCGTCTGACCCGCGGCGGGAGTACCGGCCATGAGTCTGAGCCTGCGTGACATCGATGTGTCAACGCCTGCGGTGGTACTCAAATTCGACCCGAATGTGATGCACCACGGTGGCCTGGGTGCGATCCGCAGCCTGGGGCGCCTCGGTGTCTCCGTGTACGGGGTGCACGAAGGCCCACTGGCGCCGGCCGCCAGTTCCCGGTATCTGCGGGGACGGTTCTTCTGGCAGGCGGATCCGGAGCACGCCGCCGCGGTCCGCGATGGGCTGCTGCGGCTGGCCGAGCGTATCGGCCGCCGCGCCGTGCTCATCGCCACGGACGACGCCGGTGCGATCTTCCTGGCCGAGCACGGCGAGGACCTCCGCCGGGCGTTCCTGTTCCCGCGGTTAGACCCCGGCCTCCCGCGCCGGCTCGCCGGGAAGCACGCCATGGCCGAGCTGTGTGCCGACCTGGGGATGCCGGTGCCGAGGACCGTCCTGCCTGATTCCCGGGCCGACGCCTTCGGGTTCGCGGCCGCCACCGGGTTCCCGGTGGTGGCCAAGCTGGCCAGCCCATGGCGGGACGGGCTGGCGCTGCGCAGCACGACCATCGCGGCCACGCCCGCGGACCTGACCCGGGTCTGGGCGGCCAGCCAGCACGCGGGGGCCCGTCTGCTGCTGCAGGAATACCTTCCGGGCGGTGCGGGCCAGGACTGGTTCTTCCACGGCTACTGTGACGCCGCCGGCTGGTGCCGCCCCGCGTTCACCGGGGTGAAAGATCGGTCCTACCCAGCTCACGCCGGGCTGACCAGCCTGGGCCGCTGGGTTCCTAACCCGATGCTCAGCGATCAGCTCACTGGGTTGCTGTGCCGCCTGCCGTACTCCGGGATCGTCGACCTGGACGTGCGCTTCGACGTGCGGAGCCGCGAGTACAAGCTGCTCGACGCCAACCCGCGGCTCGGCGCGCAGTTCCGGCTGTTCGAGGATTCGGCCGGGGTGGACGTGGTGCGCGCCAGCTACCTGGACCTCACCGGCCAGCCCATTCCCGACGGCGAGCCGGTCACCGGCCGGGCCTTCATGGTGGAGAACTACGACCCGATCAGCTCGCTGAGCTACTGGCGCCGCGGCGAGCTTGGCCTGCGGGACTGGGCGCGATCCCTGCGCGGGGTGCGCGAGGCGGCCTGGTTCGCCCCAGATGACCTCAGGCCCTTCGGCCTCATGTGCCTGCGGATGAGCTGGCGGGCAGCCAGCCGCCGGTTCGCCGCGGGCCACGCCAGGCGGTCCGGGGATGCCGCCACTCCCCGCTACCGGCCGGGACGCCGGGCGGCCCATCGGCCGCCGCCGGCGCCGTCAGGCCCCGGCCCGGTGCACGTGGCAGCCGCGCCGCCTGCACCCCCGGGGGCGGGCGGGCGGCCTGCCTGGCCCAGGAGACGTGTGACAACAACAGGTGTCCGGAACAGAGGGGGATGAACATGCAAGAAGATGTCGTTGATGTGGCCGTTGTGGGGGGAGGCCCGTACGGCCTGTCGGCCGCCGCGCACCTGCGCGCCGCCGGGGTGAGCCTCCGCCAGTTTGGCTACCCCATGCATCTGTGGCGCTCGATGATGCCGCAGGGGATGTATCTCAAGTCACAGGGATTCGCGTCCAACCTGTCCGATCCGGCGGGCACCCACACCCTGGAGGCGTTCTGCCTGGCCACGGGGCGGCCTTACCGGGACTACGGCCTGCCGGTGCCGCTGGACACGTTTCTCGCCTACGGCCAGTGGTTCCAGGCCGCCCATGCCCCCGACCTGGAGGAGACCCTGGTCACCGACGTCGGCCGTCAGGACCGGCAGTACACGCTGCAGCTGGCGGACGGCAGCACCGCCCGTGCCCGGCAGGTCGTTATCGCGGCGGGCGTTGAGCACTTCGCGGTCGTCCCGGATGTGCTGTCCGGCCTGCCCGCCGAAGTATGCACACACAGCTCCGCGCACAGCGATCTGTCCACCTTCAGCGGCCAGCGGGTGATCGTCCTCGGCGCCGGCCAGTCCGCGCTGGAGTCCGCCGCCCTGCTGCACGAGAGCGGTGCCACGGTGCAGGTGGTGGCGCGCAAGCCGGCGGTGGCCTGGAACGGCCGGCCGCTGGCCCTGGACCGGCCGCTGCTGCAGCGGATGCGTGAGCCGGAAGCCGGCCTGGGCTCGGGCTGGAGCACGTGGTTCTACTCTGAGCACCCGCAGCTGTTCCGGCGCCTGCCGCAATCCACCCGCATCTACCGGTCCCGCACCGCCCTTGGGCCGGCCGGGGCGAGCTGGCTCCGGGCTCGGGTAGTGGGCCAGTTCCCGGTCCTGAGCAGCCATCTCCTTCAGGACGCGGAAGAGACGGCGGACGGTGTGGCGCTGACGCTCCGCACGCCGGGCGGGATGACGGCCCGGCTGGCCGCGGACCATGTGATCGCCGCCACCGGCTACCGCCCGGACCTGGCCCGGCTGACGTTCCTCGAGCCCGCGCTCCGCAAGGAGCTGGAAACCGTGGCCGGGGCCCCGGCGGTGGGCCGCGACTACCAGACCTCCGTTCCCGGCCTGTATGTGATCGGGCCGGCCGTCGCCGCGACGATGGGGCCGGTCATGCGCTTCGTCTTCGGCACCAAGCACGCGGCGCAGACGCTGGCCCGGGGGATCATCGGCACCGGCGGCCGCGCCCGGGCGGTCACCACGGCCGGGCGGTGACCGGGGATGACCCTGACCACGCTCGCCCCGCCCGCGGGCGGACCCGGTGCCGCTGTGCCGCGCGCCCGGGACGGTGCGCGGCCGGCGGCGGGCCGGGTGGCCAAGCGAGCCCTGGACGTGACCGCTGCCCTGACGCTGCTTGCCCTGGCGCTGCCGGTGCTGGCGGTGCTGGCCGCAATGCTGCGCTGGCGCTGCGGGTCCCCGGCGCTGTTCCGCCAGGTGCGGGTGACCCAGCGCGGCCGGACCGCGGTCATCTTCAAGCTGCGCACGCTCAGCGAGCACGCTGACGCTGACACCTGCTGGACAGTGCCCGAGCAGGGCCTCACCCCGTTCGGGTACTGGCTGCGCCGTACGCACCTGGACGAGCTGCCGCAGCTGATCAACGTGCTGCGCGGGGACATGTCCCTGGTCGGCCCGCGGCCGGAACGGCCCTACTTCGCGGACCGGTTCGGCCAGGAGATCCCCGGCTACCGCGACCGGCAGCGGATGCGGGCCGGGCTGACCGGCTGGGCACAGATCCACGGGCTCAAGGGGGACAGCTCGATCGCCGAGCGGGTCCGTTTCGACAACTACTACATCGACCACTGGTCACTGCGGCTGGACCTGGTCATCGTGGCCCGCACGGTCGGCCTGATGATCGGGGCCGTTTGCCGCCCCGCCGCTCGGCAGCCCGAAGCGGCCGGCGCTGCCCCGGGTGACCGCTCCCAGATGAGTGAGGCATAAGAGTGAAGGTCCTACACGTGATCACCGGCCTGGGGGTCGGCGGCGCCGAACTGCAGCTGCGCTCGGTGATCCAGCATTCCCGGCATGAGTGTGACGTCGTCACGCTGTACAACCCGGGCCCGGTCGCCGACATGCTCCAGGAGGACGGGGTCCGGGTGCGAAGCCTCGAGATGACCAGCAACCGGCAGCTGTCCGCGCTGCCCAGGCTATGGCGGCTGATCCGCGGGGCCGGCTACGACGTGGTGCACACGCACCTGTACCGGTCGCAGATCTACGGCCGCCCGGCCGCCCGCCTGGCGGGCGCCCCGGTGGTGGTCAGCACCGAGCACTCGATCGGCGAGACTCATCTGGAGCGCCGGCCGATGACGGCCGGGGTGCGCGCGCTCTACCTGGCTACCGGCGCATTCTCCCAGATGACGATCGCCGTCTCGCCGATCGTCCGGCAGCGGATGCTCGACTGGGGTGTGCCGGACCGCAAGATGACCGTCATCCCCAACGGGGTCGACCTCAGCCGGGTGGCGTTCGACGCGGCGGCGCGGGCCCGGATCCGCGAGGAGTTCCGGATCGGCCCGGCGGACTACGTCATCGGCGTGCTCGGGCGGCTCGACCCGAACAAGCGGTTCGAGCTGGTCATCGAAGCCGCGGCGCCGTTGCTGCGGGACGGGGTGAAGCTGCTCATCGTGGGCAAGGGCGACGAGCTCGCCCGGCTGGAGGACACCACCGCCCGCTGCCGGGTAAGCGATCATGTGGTGTTCGCCGGGGAACGCCACGACGTCGCCGCCATGCTCTCGGCGATGGACCTGTTCGTGGCGTCCTCCCGTCAGGAGACATTCGGGCTGTCCGTTCTCGAGGCCCTGGCCAGCGGGGCCCCCGTGCTGTACACCACCTGCCCGGCGCTCGAGCATCTTGACGTGAGCCAGGCCTGGCAGGTGCCGGGCACGGTGCCGGGGATCCGCGAGGGCCTGGCCGCACAGCTGCGCGCGGGACGGCAGGCCCGCGCCGCCGAGCCAGCGGTGGAGGCGGAATACGGCATCAAGGCGGTCACTGGCCGGATCGACGACCTGTACGAGCGGATCGCGGCGCAACGCCAGGGCCGCCTGGCCCGGGGCACGGCCAGCGCGCACGCGGCCACGACATCGGAGGGGAGTATCTGATGAGGTGCCTGGTAACTGGGGCCGCTGGTTTCATCGGCTCACATCTGTCGGACGCGCTGATCGCCGCCGGGCACGAGGTCACCGGCCTGGATGACCTGAGCACCGGCCGGCCGGAAAACCTCCAGGACGTGCGCGAGGCGCCGGGATTCCGGTTCGTCCAAGGCTCGATCCTGGACGCTGGCCTGGTCGGCGAGCTGGCCCGCGGCACGGACTGGATCTTCCACCTGGCCGCGGCGGTGGGGTCGTTCGTCATCCGGGACCGGACGCTGGACAGCCTGCGAACCAACATTCACGGCACCGAGAACGTGGTCGCCGCCGCGGACCGCTGCGGTGCCGTCCTGATGGCCGCCTCGACCAGCGAGATCTACGGGAAGAACGACAAGATCGGGCTGCGCGAGGACGACGACCGGCTGATCGGCTCACCGCTGCGGTCGCGGTGGAGTTACGCCGAGGCCAAGGCCATCGACGAGAGCCTGATCGACGCCTACGCGCGGGAACGCGGGCTGCGGGCGGTCATCATCCGGTTCTTCAACACGGTGGGGCCGCGGCAGACCGGCCGGTACGGGATGGTGATCCCGCGGTTCGTCCGCCAGGCGCTGGCCGGCCAGCCGCTGACCGTCTTCGGCACCGGCGAGCAGATCCGCTGCTTCTGCCACGTTGGCGATGCCGTGCCGGCGCTGCTGGACCTCATCACCACCGAGGCCGCCTACGGCCGTGCGGTCAACGTCGGCAATACCGAGCAGGTCTCCATCCTGGAGCTGGCCAACCGGGTGATTTCCGCAACCGGTTCGGCGGCGGCCATCCAGTTCATGTCCTACCTCGAGGTCCTCGGGTCCGGGTACGAGGACCTGCAGCGCCGGGTGCCGGACTGCACCCTGGCCCACGACCTGGTCGGCTTCACGCCGACCCGGACCCTCGACGACATCATCAGCTCGGTGATCGCCGACCAGATGGGTGGCCGCAGCGCGGCGCTTGCTCTTTCGTGAGCTGGACGGAGCACGATGCAGCGGGACAGTACCGGGACGGTCGGCCGGCGGGGCCGCCGGCGGCACACGGGGGCGGGGGCGGGCCCGCCGCGAGCGGCGGGCGGCGGCCGCGGCCGCCGCCCGCGCCCGGGCGCCTGGGCCTGGCTGCTGGTGCTGCCCCTCGGTATCGCGGTGGCCGCGCTGACCGTGTACCTCTCCCGCGGCGGCAGCAGTAGCGGCGGCAGCGGCGGCGGCCGCGCGGCGCCGGGCAAGGTGGTCGTGGCCTCGGTGCCGTACTGGAACATCAGCAACGGCACCGCCGCCGTGCTGGCCCGCCGGGGTGACGTCAGCGAGGTCTCCCCGTGGATGTACGGCCTGGGCGCGGGCAGCCGCATCGTGCTCGATTCCGGCATCAACGCCGCGGCGACCGGCGGCTATCTGTCGCAGCTGCGGACCCAGGGCCTGCTGATCGTGCCGACGCTGGCCAACGTGGATCCTCAGGGCAACTGGGCCTACCGGCCGGTGGCCAGCATGCTGCACGACCGGGCGCTGATGACCCAGCAGATCGGCGAGATCGTGGCGCTGGTGCAGCAGCACCACTACGCCGGCATCGACATCGACTACGAGGACCTGCACCCCGGCGACCGGCAGGCCTTCACCACGTTTATCGCGCGCCTGGCCAGCGCGCTGCATGCCAAAGGCAAGATCCTCTCCGTGGCCCTGTTCGCCAAGGCGAGCAACGCGGGTTATGCGCCGCGAAACCTCGCGCAGGACTACGCGGCCATCGGCCGGGCCGCCGATCAGGTCCGGCTGATGGGTTACGACTACCACTGGGCCACCTCCCCCCCGGGGCCGGTTGCCCCGCTGAGCTGGCTGCAGGCCGTGCTGGGCTACGCCAGGAGCCAGATCCCTGCATCCAAGATCATCCTCGGTATCCCGTTCTACGGTTATGACTGGTCCGGCGGCCACGGCGCCGGCCTCACCTGGGCCCGGGCCGTGCAGCTGGCTGGGCGCCACCACGCCCGCGTGCATTACGACACCACCAGCCAGTCGCCCTGGTTCAGCTACACCGACTCGGCTGGGCACCGGCACACCGTCTGGTTCGAGGACGCGCGCAGCACCCGGGCCAAATTCAGCCTGGCCCGGAAGGCCGGGATCGGCGGCGTGTACCTGTGGATGTACGGCAACCCTGATCCAGCGACCTGGAGCGCGCTGCGTCACGCGCTGCCGATCGGCAGGCCGACGACGGCGCCCGCCCGGGGAAGCGGGAGCCCGTGATGCCGTGGTGGGCGCTCGCCATCGTGATCTTCGGGATCAACTTCACGCTGTGGGGCACGGTCGGGCTGATCCGGCTGGCCGACCGGGTGGCCTTTTCCCGGGCCCGCCGGCGCAAGCCGCCGAGCCATCCGGGCAACGTGATCGAGATCCACGATGACCCCGCGGGGCGCCGGGCACGGCAGATCAACCTGACCGTCGCCGACGTGGCGATCCTGATCCCGGCCCACAACGAGGCGGCCGTCATCGAGGATGCGCTCCATGCCATCGCGGAACTCGTGCCGCTTAAGAACATTCACGTGATATCCGACGGCTCGACCGATGACACCTTCGAGATCGCGCTGCGCGTCGGGGCCCGGGCGCTCAAGACGCGGCGCAACGTCGGCAAGGCCGGGGCGCTCCAGGAAGCCATCCACCGGTTCAGGCTGGTGGAGCGGTTTCCGGTGGTGATGCTGCTCGACGCGGACACGCGAGTCCAGCCGGGATACTTCGAGGCCGCGCTGCCGCTGTTCGACAACCTGGAGATCGTGGCGGTGGCCGGCTGCGTCCGGATCGACCGCCGCCGGATGCTCTCCCCGGTGGGGAACCTCCTCGTCGGCCACCGGATGCGCATCTATACCATCGGCCAGCGCGTGATCAAGTACGGCCAGACCTCCCGGCGGCTGAACGCGACCCCGATCGTGCCCGGCTTCGCCAGCGTCTACCGCACGGCGGTCCTGCCGCGGATCGACATGAACCCGCCGGGACTGGCCATCGAGGACTTCAACATGACCTTCGAGGTCTACCAGCGGCGGCTGGGCAAGGTCGGGTTCACGCTCGGCGCCGTCGCGGTGACCCAGGACCCGGACAACTTTGCCGACTACATCAAGCAGACCAGGCGCTGGGCGCTCGGGTTCTGGCAGACGGTGCGGCGTCATCCGCCCAAGCTCAACCTGTTCACCGCCATGCTCACGGTGAGCCTGATCGAGCTCACCACCGCCAGCCTGCTGCTGCTTCTGCTGCCGCTGGTCGTGCTGATCCTGCTGGTGCCAGACCTGATCGGCGGGGCCGGGGCCTGGCCGGTGTTCGGCCCGGTGCACTCCTTCGTCGCGGCGCACATGAGCCTGAGCCGGGTGCTCTATGGCGTCGCGCTGCCCGACCTGGCCATGACCGTGCTGGTCGTGGCCGTGGAACGGCGTCCCCGGCTGCTGCTCGCCGCGCCCTTCCTCCCGCTGATGCGGGTGCTGGACGCGGCAATCGGGCTCTACGCCATCCCGCTGGCCTGGCTGGTCCGCTCGACCGGCCGGTGGGCCAGCCCGGCCCGTCACGAGGCGCCGCCGGCCGGGCAGCAGCAGATCGCGGAGGACGGCGCCGCCGCGGTCCTCACCGCCGTCGCCACCGGCCTGCCCCCGGACTGGGATCCGGACGACGTGGAGGCAGGTCGCAGCCATGCCTCCGGCTGAGCGCGGCCGCCCGGCCGTGCCCGGGCCGGGGATGACCAGGCCGCTGCGGATAGCCACGGTGATCGCCCGGGCGGAGGGCGGCGCCGGGCTCCAGGCGCTGCGCGGCGCGCGCGGCCTGGATCCCGCCTCGTTCGAGATCACCCTGATCGCCGGCCAGGGGGATCACCTGCTGTCCGCCGCCCAGCGCGCCGGGCTGCGCACCGTGGTGGAACCCGCGCTGCGCGCCTCGCTCGACCCGCTTCATGACCTCCAGGCGCTGCGGCGCCTCGTCGCGCTGCTGCGCGCGGGTCAGTTCGATGTGGTGCATACCCACGGCGCCAAGGCCGGAGCCGTCGGGCGGATGGCCGCCCGGCGCGCCGGGATAGCCCGCGTCGTGCACACCTATCACGGGTTCCCGTTTCACGACTTCCAGTCGGTGGCCCGCCGCCACGCCTACCTGGCCATCGAGCGCCGCCTCGCCCGCCACACCGACCTGGTGCTGTGCACGGGGACGGCCGTCGCGGCGGAGGCGGTCCGCCGCGGGCTGGCCGCTCCCGGCCGGCTGCGCTCCATCGGCGTGGCCGTCCCCGGCGCCGAAGGCAGCCCGGTCCCCGACCGGCGCAACCCACTGGCCCGGGGCCGGGCGCGGCTGGCGCTGGGACTGCCCGCCGGGGCCACCGTGGTCGGCGCGGTAGGACGGCTGACCTATCAGAAGGCGCCAGAGGACTTCATCGCCGCACTGGGCCGGCTCGGGCCGGGCGTCACGGGGGTGTGGATCGGCAGCGGTGAGCTGGCCGGCCGGATGAACCGGCTGGCCCGCGGGCTGCCGGGGAACAGGGTGCTGTTTCCCGGTGAGCGCCAGGACGTGCCGGAACTCCTCCCGGCACTGGATGTCTTCACCCTGCCCAGCCGGTATGAGGGCCTGCCCACCGTGGTCGTGGAGGCGATGCTGGCCGGGGTGCCGGTGGTGGCGGCCGCCGTGAACGCGGTCAGCGACCTGGTCATCCCGGGTGAGACCGGGCTGCTGGTGCCGCCCCGCCGGCCGGATCTGCTGGCGGACGCGGTAGGCCAGCTGCTCAGCTCACCCGCGGCCGCGGAGCAGCTGGCGGCCGCCGCCCGTGACCGCATCGGGCCCCGTTTCGGGGAGGCAGCGCTGGGCGCCGCCCTGGCCGCCGCCTACGCGCCCGGCTGGCCGCTCGGGGCGGGTGATTCCCCGGCCACCCCAGGCTGCCGCCCGGCCGTGGCGGGGCGATCCTCGGTCCCGGTGGGCCGTCCCTCGGTCCCGGCGGCTCGCTCCGGCCCGGCCTGAGCCTGGCGCGCCGTGGCCTGGGCGGCCACATATCTCTTGTACCTGAGGTGGCCCCGGGTGATCAGCGCGGCCCCGGCCAGCACCGCCACGGCGACACCCAGCAGCACCAGGGTGCGGTAGCTCCGCACCGGCGTCAGGCCGTACCCGGTGGTGATGACCGTCCCGTTGGACCCGGCGGCCAGCCCGAAGCTGATCGCCGTCGCGCCGGCCGGGACGGCCTGGGTGGTCCAGCTGGCCCTGGTCCAGGAGGATGCGGCCGGGAAGGCCGGGCTGGAGGTCCAGTACCGCCAGTCGCCGACCGAGGTGCGGTAGTAGAGGTCAAACTGCGTGGGCAGGGTAGCCCGGTAGTGGGCGGTGACGGTATAGCTGCGCCCCGCGGTGACCGGTGGGGCACAGCTGCCCAGGTCCATAACCGGCTGCAGCTTCGCATCACCGGACCCCCAGTTCGTGATCTGGACGGTCTCGGCCGCCGCGCCGCGCGGGCCGCCGCGGGGGTCGTAGCGGAACCTGGTGCTGTTGCGCCCATAGTCGGAGCCCTGGAAGCATGCCGGATACCCGGTGCCTGCCCGGCTGGCCAGCGTGGCGTTCCGCACCCCGGCGGCGGGCGGCGCCGGCGGCGCCGGGCCTGCCACCGCCTTGTCCACCGGCCCCCCGATGACCTGGCGCATCGTCTTAACGGCCACGCCGTTGCGCTGCTGGCTGTGCAGCCAGCCCAGTAGCTCTTGCAGCTCGGCGGCGGTGATGCCCAGGGGACAGGCCCGCGCACAGATGTAGTGGATCGTGAAGATCACCCAGCCTCCGCCGTGGGCCTGAGCCCCGCGCACCAGGGACTGGTAGGTACCCAGCGACCACGTGGTGCCGAGCGAGTTCACTTCGATTGGCGCGCGCACCACCAGCGGCCTGCCCGGCGGGATGGTCTCGGCCCACTGGCACTTCCGGCACTTGCCGGCGCCGCGCAGTTCACCAGCACCAAGGCCGGCGTTGTACCCGCAGCGCCGGACTATCCCCTCGATGGCCGGGCTGGACACGCCGAGTGGGTAAGCGAAGTCGGTCGGCCGGAATTTCCAGCGCATCAGGTTCGACCGGTCGTCGCAGACTTCCCGCCGGGCCTCCGCGGCCGGCATGCCGCTGAGCGACTGGTGCAGCACGGTCAAGCCGCCGATCTCATTGCCGTCCGCCGCGATCTCCCTGAGGTCAGGCATGGTCAGGTAGGGGGAGGTACGCGCGCACTGGGCGCTGCTCAGCCTGCAGACCAGCCCGGACGGGACGAAGAACGTCGCATGCATGCCGTAGCGGCGGAATATCGGCAGCGCCCTCGTCTGGGTGGCGGAGCCGCCTCCCCAGGCTAACGTCACGACGGTCCGGGCCGGGCCCGGGCTGCGCCGCCCGCTGGTCACCGCGGCCCCGGCGGCGGCGCCTGGGGTCACGGTGGTGGCCACCGCGGCCAGGCTGATGGCCAGGGCCACGGCCCTGAGGCCGGCCCGGTGGGCACCCATCAGCCCGCCTGGCTTTCGCTGGCCCGCTGCTGGTCACCCGGCGCGAGGGCGCTGGCCGACAGCAGCAGCCCGGGAGGCGGGCTGGCCCATCCGTCAAAGGCTGGCCGCCGGGCCAGCCTCCGGCAGATGACCTCCGACAAGTCGACCCGCCCACCCGAAAAGTACGTGCTGGTGAAGTCCATGCCGGCGCCGCCCAGGCAGGCGCGGCGGAAACTCAGCTCGCCGCCGCCGAACCTCGCGCCGGGGAAGCGGATCTCACCCCCGTCGAGCGCCGCGTACGCGAAGCTGATCAGCGCCCCGCTGAAGGCGGCCCCGGTGAAGCTGACGTCCCCGCCGGTGAACGAGGATCCCGTGAAGCTGACCTCGCCGCCGGTGAACGACGCGCCGACGAAGCTGACCTCGCCGCCGGTGAACGACGCGCCGACGAAGCCGACCTTGCCGCCGTCGAACTCGGCGTCCAGGAAGTCCACCTCGCTCCCGGCGAAGTCCGCTTCGACGAAGCTGACCAGGCCGCCGGTAAACCGGGAGCCGAGAAAGGCGATCTGGCCGCCGGCAAACCGGGCCTGCGTGCTGACCTTCCCGGCCGCGAACTCGGCCCCGGCGAAGCTGACCTGGCCATCGGTGAACTTCGCGCCGGTCAGGATGATGTCCGCGCCGGTGAACCGCGCCTGGGCGAAGTTCACCGTCGATCCGGTGAAGAAGGCCCAGCCGAAGTTGACCTCACCGCCGGAGAACTCAGCGCCGGCGAAGCTTATCTCGCCGTCGGCGAACCGGGCGCCCGCGAAACTGGCCAGCCCGCTGCGGAACCGGGCCCGGGCGAAGCTCACCTTCCCGCCGGTGAACCGCGCGCCCGCGAAGCTCAGGCTGGTGTGGGCCGGCTGGCTGCCCGCCGGGTCCGGCGCGGGCTGCGTGCCGCCCGCCGCTGGCGCCCCGGCTGCGCTGTCCTGCTGGGCGGCCGGGCCTGCGCCCGGGCGGTCTGCGCCGGCGGCGGCTGACCGGTCTTCCTCGAAGATGGCGCCCGTGAAGTCCAGGTCGCAGCCGTTCCAGGAGACGGGCGCGCTGGGGTGCCACCGGCTGGCTATCGCGCTGATGATGGCCTGCCGCAGCGCGCGGTCGTCATGGTAGGCCTGCAGCCGGGTCGCACCGGGTTCTGGCTCGCCCTCCGGGAAGGGGACCGGCGTGGCCCGGATGGCCGCGCACAGCAGGTCGATGCACTGCTGGCGGACCACGCTGTTCCCGTCGGCCAGCGCTACCAGCGCCTGCACCCCGGCCATCCGCCGCTGGGTGGCCGGGTCGTGCAGCTGGCCGGCGGCGGCCGCAAGCCGTGCCTCGACCGTCAGAACATCCCCCGGGGCGGCCGCTGCCGGCGTGGCCCCGCGCCGCCCGCCCAGCGCGCGCGCCCGGCCGGCCAGCGATCGTCCCGGCTTCCCCCCGTTGGCGGGCGGCCCGCCGCTGGTCATGATTTTGTGCGAAAGATCAGTCATGGCTCGATCAAGCTCCCCACCCAGATCGGGGTCCATGGCAGTTAAGGCAAATCTTCTCATGCCGGCGCTTGTCGAGAAATGCCTGATCAAGCCGGATTGTAGGTCCCGCGTGCCGGGCGGCGGGTAACGCGGTCATCCGTCGAGCTCGGGCTCGAGCCGCACCCGGTATCGTCCGGGACCCCGGTAGTCCCACCGCAGCCAGTGCCGCAGGACCTTGGCGCGCAGCCGCGGCCAGGAGTCGGCCTCGCCGATGTAGGTGCGGGGCAGCGCATGGCGGCTGGTGAGGACCGAGCGCCAGATCGCGCAGCCGTAGCCATAGCCGGCGGTCCGCACCCGGGCCACCGCCCGCTCGTCGATGTGCCCGTACGGGTAGCAGAATCCCGGTATCTCCTGCCCGGTGAGCTCCCTGAGGAGCTCGCGGCTGTGGTCGATCTCCTCAGCCAGCTCGGCCGCGTCGGCTACGTCACTGAGCGACACATGGTTCATCCCGTGCGAGCCGATCTCCATCCCCGCGGCCGCCACCTCCCGGAGCTGGCCAGCCGTCATGAGCGGTTTGCGCGGCCCGCTGACATCCCAGGCGTTGTCCTCGCCGAGCCGTCCGGCGATGGCGAAGACGGTGCCGGTGAAGCCGAAGCGGCGCAAGACCGGGACGGCATGGCTGGCGAAATCGGCGTACCCGTCGTCGAACGTCAGCCCGACGAGGTTCCGGCCCCCGCCCGCGCGCCGCGCGCTGAGCAGTTCCCGCATGGACACGCCTCTCAGGCCCCGGCGGCTCAGCCACCGCATCTGCTGCTCAAACCGCTGCGGGCTGACCGTGACCAGGTACGGGTCGGCCGTGTAGGGCGTGACGGAGTGGTACATGAGCACCAGCGGAATACGGCCCGTGGACACCGCCGCCTGGCTGGCCCGGCCCCGCGCCGCGGGCGGCCCGGGCTCTTCCTGAACAGCCATCGCTCCTCTATCTGTTCAGGCGAAGCTGGCGGGGTGGCCCAGCGGCGAGCACGCCGTGCCCGGGCCAATGGATTCGCCTTCGTGGAGAACCGTTCCGACGCTGTCAGTAAATCACCGCCCGTTCCCTGCCGTCATCCCATACCGGCCGGACTGGCCTGGGCTGAGCCCGGCTGCGCTGAGCCCGGACCGGGCTGGCCGGCCAGCAACCGCTGGAGCACGTGCTCGACGGCGGCGCGTTGCCAGCAGTAATGTCAGGCGTCCCGGATGGCCGTGGGCGGAAGCTGTGGAGGGCACCTCATGTCGTCACTTGCCGGGGACATCGCGAGCACCGTCGTGACCCAGGCGGCGCGGCGCTGGGCCGCGGCCGACCCGCTGCTGCCCGCGCCGGCGCTGCCCGGCGGCTGTGGCATCGACCTGGTCGCCGCCGGGGCGGACGGCTCGGCCCAGGCCGCGGGGACGTGCGAGCACTGGGTGGGCGAGCCGGGGTCGATGGACCTGACCTGGGGCGCGGCCCGCCGGTTCAGGCTCACCCCGCAGCTGGCCGGGCCCGACGTGGCGGGCGGACTGGACCAGCTGCTGTGCGTGTGGCGGGAGCACCTGGCCGGTGCGCCGGGCTTCGCCGAAGAGGACACCGCGGCCGTGATCACCTGGCCGGCCCGGGACATCGACGGGGTCAAGCCGCTGCTGCGGCACGGGCTCGCGCCGCTGGCCACGATCGCGGCCCGCACGGCCAGGCGCTCCGCCCCGGCCGGCCCGGTCCCGGCTGGCCTGCGGATCAGGCGGGCCGGCCCGGCGGACCTCGACACCGTAGCCGAGCTGGGCATGGCCACGGTCCGCTACGACGCGCACTTCGGCACGGTGATCGAGCGACCGCACAGCGCGGCGGCCCTCCGGCGGGACGCCGCCGCGCCGCTGGAGGCGGCGGACCCGTGGATCTGGCTGGCCGAACGGGACGGCGGGCCGGCCGGCCTGCTCTACGCGGAGCCGCCGGAGGCAGCCGGCTGGATCGCCCCGATGACCGGGCTGGCCCCGGTCGCCTACCTGGAGCTGATGGTCGTGCGGCCCGGGCTGCGCGGCCAGGGGGTCGGCGCCGCGCTGGTGGACGAGTTCCACCGGATCGCCGACCGCACCGGGGTGGCGGTGACGCTGCTGCACTACGAGCAGGCCAACCCGCTGTCCGGGCCGTTCTGGAGCCAGCGGGGTTACCGGCCGCTGTGGACCTCCTGGGAGGCCAGGCCGGCCCGGATGCTGCGCTGAGCGCGGGCGGTCAGTGCCGCCGGCGGCTGTCGCTCTCCCGCTCGATCGAGAAGAACGTGGACCGCAGGATGAACCGCGCGGCCAGCATCAGCGCGATGCCGAGCGCGAGGATGCCGATCAGCGACCAGCGCTGGGTGACCGGCGCCGCGAGCAGCGACTTGACGAACACCCAGCCCAGGAAGGCCGCCGCGCCGAACGGCAGCACGCCAAGAATCAGGAAATCCCACGCGCTGCGCAGCACCCGGCGCCGGTAGTACACGATCATGGCCAGCGCGGTCATGATGTAGAAGATCGAGAACAGCAGGCCGGTCACGTCGATCACGTCGAAGAACGCGTTCTGCACCGAGGTGGCCAGGTAGTAGATGGTGCTCAGGGCGATGATGAGCAGCCCGACGGCGATGCTCGCCGCGGCGGGGGTGGAGTAGCGCCGGGACACGTTGGACAGGAACTCGGGCAGCGCCCGGTAGCTGGCCATCCCGTAGACGATCCGGGAGCCGAGCACGATGCCGGTGCCGGTGGTGGCGATCACCGACAGCGCGATGGACAGCGCCATCGCCTTGGCCCAGCCGTTACCGCCCAGCTGGTTGGCTACCGCGACCAGCGTGGTGCCGCTCTCCGATGTCTGGGCGAGCCTTCGCGGCGACAGGACGCCCTGGAAGCCCAGCTGGGAGACGGTGTAGATGATGGCCAGCAGCGCCACCGCGAGGATCGCGGCGCGTCCCGGGTTGGTGCGCCGGTGCTTGACCTCCTCGTTGACGTACAGCGTGCCGTCCCAGCCGCCGTAGACGAACACCGCGACCAGGAACCCGGCCACCGCACTCCCGTGCCCGCCAACCCCGGACGGGCTCAGCCACGCCTTGGTGACCACCACGCCACCGTGGCCGAGGAGCACGTACACCAGGCCGGCCACCGCCAGCCCGACCAGGATCAGGTACTCGACCAGCGCCATGCCGACCTGGGTGCGGGCGGTGAACCGGATGCCGACCACCGCGATCACCAGCATGATGACGCCGACGGCCACGCCGATGCCGACGTAAGCCCAGGTGTTGGTGGACGAGGAGCCGAACACGGCGAGCACCGAGGGGCCGAGCAGCAGGACTTCGGCGACCGTGCCGATGACGTAGGCCGCGACCATCAGCCAGCCGGTGAGGAAGCCCAGGTAGGGGTTGATGGCCCGGCCGACCCACTCGAACGAGGCGCCGCAGTTGGCGTTCCACATGTTCAGCCGGCGGTAGGCGTTCGCGATGACGAGCATCGGGATGGCGGTCAGGATCAGGATCGGCCCGCTGCCGTAGGCGGTCGCCGCGGCCAGGGCGGCCAGCGACAGGCCGACCGTGGCGGCCGGGGCCGAGGAGGCCATGCCGATGACAGTGTCCTGCGCCACGCCGATGGCGTTGGGCTCGAGCCGGGCGGGCGGGGCCGGCGGGATCTGCACGACGGCGGCGGGCTGGTCCGTCATCTGGGTTCCTCTCGTGCCTGGCTGCGGCGGCGCGTGGCCGCACGGGCAGCGGCAGCAGCGGGAAAGGTTCGGCCCAGCGCTCGCTGGACGCGGAGATCATAGCGGTCGGTTTGGGGGCCGGGTGATGGCTCTGGTAAGTAATTTCGTAGTTCGCCAGGCTTATCCGCCCGGCTTTAACCGGCGCCATTCGTAATGCCGCCCAGATTAGGACAATTAGGGCAGTGGCCTGGCTGTCCCCGCCGCCGAGTAATGTCAGGTTGTGCCCGAGCCGCCCGGTGACCCGGGGCGCTGGCGGGATCTGCCACCCGCGCCGCCGCCCCATGGCAGCTTCCTCGCCTGGTACCAAGGCTGCCGTTGTGACCAGTGTGAGGCGAGAGGCCAGGCTTTCCTGCGTGAACTGGCGCGCCGCCACGCGCATCGCCAGGAGCCGGGCGAGCCGGCGGCGGCCCGGCTGAGTGCCGACGACCGGGCTCACCTCGACCCGGCGGTGCGGGCCCGGGGCTGCCCAATCTGCGGGGCGCTGCGCTATCACCGCTGCCGTGATCCGCATTTCCCGCTGCACTTCACCGCGACCCATCCGGAGCGCGGTTCGGCCTGACCGGGCCGCCCCGGCCGCCGGGTATCGCGGCCGGGCCCATTACGGCGCGGGCGGCGCATTCCGGTATTCGCGCAGCCGGTTCTCCAGCGCGGTGAGGCTGGGTGCCCACACGTCTAGTAATCTCGGCGCGTCCTGCTGGCGCGCGGTGAAGCCGGTTCCCCGGCCAGGGACGACCGGCCGGATCGACCACAGCGGCCACCGGCTCCGGGCCGCGGCCAGCTCGGCGGCTGGCGTGGTGATGCTCAACGAATCCCCCGATCGTCGTTTCCCCAGTCAAGAAGGCTCCGGCTGCCTCCTCTCATTCCCGGTCTGGCCAGGTAGATGCGCCCCCGGGGACATGCTGGCGGCCCGGCCGCGGGTCTGCCTGCGGCCGGGCCGCCAAGCGCGTTAGCGGACGGGCTCGGTGGGGGCCCGCTCGGCGACCGGCTCGGTTGCCGAGCCAGCCGGCGCGGCCGTCTCCTCGGCGGGCGCGGTGGTCTCCTCGGCGGGCGCGGCGGTCTCCTCGGCGGGCGCGGCGGTCTCCTCGGTGGGCGCGGTGCCCGCCGACTCGTACAGCCGGGCGTCCCGTACGCCGATCACCGTCAGCCGGCCGATCGACAGCGCGGCCAGGAAGACGATGAGCACGCCCAGCCCGGTGAAGTAGCTGACCTCGATCAGCGTCCGGATCAGCGTGCTGCTGCCGATCGGGGTGCCGACGACGACCGGGCCGTTGGTGTTCCACAACGGGCCGAACGGCCGGCCCAGCGCGAACCAGGCCCCGCTCGCGGCGGCCAGCCAGCCACCGAACATGGCTACCGGGCGGACCCGGCTCATCAGCAGGATCAGCCCGCCGAGCACGGTGCCAGCCGCGGGCAGGATCTCCAGCCAGAGCCGCCCGGAGGTGTAGGTCCAGGCGGTCCCGGGTGTATAGGCGAAGTGGAAATAGGGTCCGACGAAGGGGACAAGCCCGCCCCACAGCCCGAGCAGAACCAGCAGAACGCCGCTCAGTGCGCCACGGCTCCGGGGCACACGCAGCATCCCGGCCATATCGATCACTCCCTATCAGGGTTGGACTTCTGCCCGTCGCCCACTACCCGGGCCGCGGGGTTTCATGCGCCGTCCGCCGCGGCGGCACCGGCTCACTGGGGAGGTAAGGTCACGCTCGTGGATGGCCGCCGGCTCGTGCCGCGCACCGATGCGGTGCTGGCTGACCCGCGCCTGGCCGCGGCCATCCCGCGGCTCGGCCGGGAACGGGTCAAGGCGGCGGTGACCCGTGCCCAGCAGCGCGCCCGGTCCGGCCAGATCAGCCCGCAGTCCGTGGCGGACGCCGCCGTCGCCGGGTTGCCGCGTACCGCCACATCGCTCACCCCGGTACTCAACGCGACCGGGATTCTGGTGCACACCAACCTCGGCCGGGCGCCGCTGTCAGCGGCCGCCGTCGAGGCGATGGTGGCCGCCGCAGGCTACAGCGACCTGGAATTCGACCTGGCCACGGGTACCCGGGGCCGCCGGGGCCGGGGAGCGCTGGCCGCGCTGGCCGCGGCCGTGCCCGCGGCCCAGGCCGTGCACGTGGTGAACAACAACGCCGCGGCGCTGGTACTGGCGGCCACCGGGCTGGCGGCCGGCCGGGAGATCGTGGTCAGCCGCGGCGAGCTGATCGAGATCGGGGATGGGTTTCGCGTGCCCGATCTGCTGGAATCCACCGGAGCGCGGATCCAGGAGGTGGGCACGACCAACCGGACCACGCTCGCCGACTACGCCCAGGCGTGCGGTCCGCAGACCGGTTTCCTGCTCAAGGTGCACCCATCGAACTTCCGCATCGAGGGCTTCACCGCCCAGGCCAGCGTGGCCGAGCTGGCCAGCCTGGGCGTCCCGGTGGTCGCGGACATCGGCTCGGGGCTGCTCCGGCGGCACCCGCTGCTGCCCGACGAGCCCGATGCCGACAGCTGGCTGGCGGCAGGTGCGGCCCTGGTGACCGCCAGCGGTGACAAGCTGCTCGGCGGCCCGCAGGCAGGCCTGCTGCTCGGCCGGGCCGACCTGGTCCGCCAGCTGGCCCGGCATCCGCTGGCCCGGGCGCTGCGGGTGGACAAGATGACGATAGCGGCGCTGGAGGCGAGCCTCGCCGGGCCGCCGGTTCCGCTAGCCGCCGCGCTGGCCGCGGACCCTGACACGCTGGCCAGCCGCGCACGCCAGCTGGCCGCGCGGCTGACCGCGGCCGGGCTGGACGCCCGCGCGGTGCCGAGTGCCGCCGCGGTCGGCGGCGGCGGTGCCCCGGGTGTGCCGCTGCCCAGCGCGGCGGTCAGCCTGCCCGCCGAGCTGGCGGCCAGCCTGCGGGCCGGCCGCGGGCCATTCCCCCCGGTCGTCGGCCGGACCGAGGCCGGCCGGCTGCTGCTCGACCTGAGGGCGGTCCGGCCGGATGAGGATGACCTGCTGGCCGGCGCCGTGATCGCCGCGGCCGGGGCCTGACGCCATGCAGGTGATCGCCACCGCCGGGCACGTGGATCACGGCAAGACCACGCTGGTCCGCGTGCTGACTGGGATGGAGCCGGACCGGTGGGCGGACGAGCAGCGCCGCGGCCTCACCATCGACCTGGGCTTCGGCTGGCTGACGCTGCCCTCCGGCCAGCAGGTCGCGTTTGTCGACGTGCCCGGGCATGAGCGCTTCGTGCCCAACATGCTGGCCGGGGTGGGCGCGGTGCCTGCGGTGCTGTTCACCGTGGCCGCCGACGAAGGCTGGATGCCGCAGTCCGCGGAGCACCTCGCCGCGGTGGATGCGCTCGGCATCCGCCACGGGCTGCTGGTGATCACCAAGTCTGACCTGGCCGACCCGGCCGGTGCGCGGGATCAGGCGCTCGGCCTGATCGCCGCGACCAGCCTGGGCCGCGTGCCCGTGGCCGAAGTCAGCGCCGCCACCGGCCAGGGCCTGCCCGGGCTGACCGCCGCGCTCGCCGCGCTGGCCAGCGGCCTCCCCGAGGCAGACCCGGGCGCGCCGGTCCGGCTGTGGGTGGACCGGGCGTTCAGCATCCGGGGCAGCGGCACCGTGGTGACCGGCACGCTGGCCGCGGGAACTCTCACCGAGCGGCAGGAACTGCTGCTGGCCCCGGGCATGGAGCCGGTCCGGGTGCGCGGCCTGGAGTCGCTCGGGAAGCCGGTCCGCGAGGTGACCGGGGTGGCCCGGGTGGCGGTCAACCTGCGCGGGGCCGACCGGGCCCGGCCCGCCCGGGGCATGGCCCTGGTCCAGCCGGGCGGCTGGACGGTGACCAGCGTGCTGGATGTGCGGCTGGCCGCGGCGCCCGGCCGTCCGCCGCCGCAGCTCGCGCTGCACATCGGCGCGGCGCGGACGGTGGCCCGGGTACGCCTGCTGGGCGGGCGGATCGCCCGGCTGACCCTGCGCGGTGCGCTGCCGCTGCACGTCGGTGACCGGGTGCTGCTCCGCGATCCGGGCTCGGCCGCCCGGTACCAGGTCACGCAGCGGCCGGGCTGGCCGGCCGTGCTGGGGGCCACGGTGCTCGACGTCAGCCCGCCGCCGTTCGGCCAGCGCGGCGCGGCCACCACGGCCGCCCGCGAGCTGGCCAGCTGGCCAGCGCGGCCTGGCCCGGCCGAGCTGCTGCGGCGGCACGGGCTGCTGCGCGGCGGTGCGCTGCGGGCGATGGGGCTGCCGGACGGCCCGGCGCCAGTGGCCGGCGACTGGCTCGCCGACCCGCAATACTGGGCTGGACTGCGGCAGCGGCTGGCCGGCGCGGCGGCGGCCCACGCCGCCCGGAACCCGCTTGCGCCGGGCCTGCCGCTGGAAGCGGCCCGGGCCGAGCTGGCGCTGCCCGCCCGGGAGCTGGTCGAGCCGCTGGCCGGGCCCCCGCTGGCAGTGCGCGCGGGCTGTGTGCAGCCTGCGGCGGGTGGCACCGGGCCGGTCCTGCCAGTAGCGGTCCTGGCGGCGGTCCGCGCGCTGCGCGCCGACCTGGACCGGCACCCGTTCGCCGCGCCCGAGGCCGGGCGGCTGCGCGAGCTGGGGCTGGACGCCCGCGCGCTGGCCGCCGCGGCCCGGGCCGGCCTGCTGCTGCGGATCGCCGACCAGGTGGTGCTGGCCCCGGGCGCAGACGCAGCGGCCGCCCGGCTGCTGGCCGGGCTGCCCGAGCCGTTCACCGCGACGCAGGCGCGCCAGGCGCTGGGCACCACCCGCCGGGTGGTCATCCCGCTGCTGGAATACCTGGACCGGGCGGGGCGCACCCGGCGGCTGCCCGATGACCGGCGGGTGCTGAACCGCGCGTAGTCGTGGTCTCAGCGCCCATGCAGGCCGGCGAACCGCTCGCTGCTCCAGGCCGGGGCCTCGGCGGGTGGCTGGTCCGAGCCGATCCACCGGATCAGCGTCTGCGCGGTCACCGGGGCCAGCAGGATGCCGGTCCGGTAGTGGCCGGAGGTGAGCCAGGCGTTGCTGACCCCGGGAACCCGGTCGATGACCGGCCGGCCGTCCGGGTGCCGCGGCCGGAAACAGCACCACTGGTAGACGGCCCGCAACCCGCGCAGCGCGGGCAGCGTCGCGTACAGCCCGGCCAGGATGCTGTCGATCACTTCGGGCTGGACCGCCGGGCTCTCGTCCCCGATATCGAACGTCCCGCCGACCAGCAGCCGCCCGTCCTCGAGCTGGGTGGCCACCGGGGCCACGATGCCGGGCAGCCGCAGCGTGGTCGGCTCGGTGACCAGCAGATGCCCCTTGACGCGTTCCCAGGGCAGGCTGAGCTCCAGGCCGTCCAGCACGGGCGGCAGCCCGGTGGCGAAGACAACCGCGCCCGGCTGGACGGGCCCGGCGGTGGTGTCCACCGTGACCACCCGGTCGCCGCGGATGGTCACGCCGGTGGCGGCGACCCCGGTCGCGACCGCGGGCAGCACAGACGACAGCCGGGCCACCGAGCGCAGCGGGTTGACCCGTCCCTGGTGGTGGATCAGCGCCCCGGCCATCGGCAGCGACAGCCCCGGGATGAGGCGTGTCACCTGGTCCGGCTGCAGCCATTCCACCGCGGGCGACTGGTGTGGGGCCAGGCCGCCGGGATCGGGCGACAGGCCAATCCAGTCCACGTCGATCAGGCCCACCCCGCCCGGCCAGGCCGTTTCCAGCTCGGCCCACTGGCCCAGGCTGGCCCGGGCCAGGTCCACGAACGGCTCGGGGTCGCTCCACTCGTGGATCTCCGGGGTCAGCAGGCCGGCCGCCCCGCCGGTCGCTCCCGAGCCGAGATGGCCAGCCTCGATGAGCAGCACCGAGCCAAGACCGGCCTGATGGAAGGCGGCGGCCGTGGCGACCCCGGCGATCCCGCCGCCGACGACGAGCAGATCAGGGTGCGGCTCCGGGATCGAGCCCGCGCCGCGGCCGAGTTCGGCTCGCTCCGCCGCGGTGAGCTGATCGAGCCAGATAGCAGTCTCCACGGGCACGACCCTATCGCTGCTGCCCAGCATCGGGACGAACTCTACTTTAGAAGTCAGTTAAATAGACAATACGGCCCGGCGCCGCCGAACGATAGACAGTCGGGGGTGGCACGTAGGCTGAGCAACCGGGTGGCGCTCTGCCGTGGACAGGAGGTGATCGCGGTGCTGGCCGACTCGTACGGGCGCGTGGCCACCGACCTCCGGATTTCCCTGACCGACCGGTGCAATCTGCGCTGCGCTTACTGCATGCCCCCGGAAGGGCTGGACTGGCTGCCCAACCCCGCGCGGCTGACCGATGACGAAGTGGTGCGGCTGGCCCGGATCGGGGTCGAGCAGCTCGGTATCGCCGAGATCCGCTACACCGGCGGCGAGCCGCTGCTGCGCCGCGGCCTGCCCGCGATCGTGGCGCGCACCGCGCAGCTGCGGCCCCGGCCGGAGATATCGCTGACCACGAACGCGATTGGGCTGGCCCGGCTGGCCGGGCCGCTGCGTGCGGCCGGCCTGGACCGGGTCAACGTGTCGCTGGACACCCTGCGGCCGGGCACCTTCCGCGCGCTGGCCCGGCGGGACCGGCTGGACGACGTGCTGGCTGGGCTGACCGCGGCGGCCGCGGCGGGAATCACCCCGGTCAAGGTCAACGCGGTGCTGATGCGCGGGCGCAACGACGATGAGGCGCCGGACCTGCTCCGGTACTGCCTGGACCACGGCTACCAGCTGCGGTTCATCGAGCAGATGCCGCTCGACGCCCAGCACGGCTGGCGCCGGTCGGACATGGTGACCGCCGGGGAGATCCTGGACCGCCTCGCACCCCACTTCACGCTGACCCCGGACGACCCGGCCGCCCGCGGTTCGGCGCCAGCCGAGATCTTCCTGGTGGACGGCGGCCCGGCGCGGGTCGGCGTGATCGGCTCGGTGACCCGCCCGTTCTGCGGCACCTGTGACCGGGTGCGGCTGACCGCAGATGGCCAGATCCGCAACTGCCTGTTCGCCCGCGACGAGAGCGACCTGCGGGACCCGATGCGCCGCGGGGCCAGCGACGCCGAGCTGGCCGGCATCTGGCAGCGGGCGGTGGCGGCCAAGCTGCCCGGGCACGGCATCAACGACCCGGGCTTCCTGCAGCCGACCCGCCCGATGTCCGCGATCGGGGGCTGACCCGGGAGTGCCGCGCCCCCCGCGCCCCTTCGACGCGATCATCCTGGCCGGCGGCCACGGGGCGCGGATGGGCGGCGTGGACAAGCCCGGGCTGGTGGTCGGCGACCGGACGCTGCTCGGCTCGGTGCTCGCGGCCGTGGGCGCGGCGGGCGCGAGCCGGGCGGTGGTGGTCGGCCCGCGCCGCCCCGGCTGGCCGCCCCCGGGCCGCCCCCGGGCCAGCGGCCGGCCTGGCCCGCTGATCAGCTACGCCCAGGAAGAGCCCGCCGGGGCGGGGCCTGGTCCCGCGCTGCGCTGCGGCCTGGCCGAGATCGCGGCGCCCGTGGCGCTGCTGCTCGCGGCCGACCTGCCGTTCCTGCGCGACAGGCACCTGGCCTGGCTGCTGGCCGCGCTGGATAGCGAGCCGGAGCGGGCCGGCGTGGTCCTGGCCGACGAGGGCGGGCGGCCGCAGTGGCTGGCCAGCTGCTGGCGGACGGCGGTGCTGCGCGCCGCGGCCGGCGGGTACCCGGGCCGGTCGCTGCGCGGGCTGCTCGGCCCGCTCGGCCCGCGGCAGCTCCGCTACGATCGGGCCGGTGCCGGGCCGCCCCCCTGGCTCGACTGCGATACCCCCGAGGACCTGACCCGGGCCCGGGCCTGGAGCGAACAGGAGGCCAGCCGGTGAGCATGCTGGATCGCTGGGTGGAGGCGGCCTGCGCGGAACTTGGGGTGGACCCGGGCGCGGTGGACAGCAGGCTGGTGCTCGATCTGGCCCGCGATGTGGCGCACGGCGTGGACCGGCCCGCAGCGCCGCTGACCGCCTACCTGCTCGGCGTGGCCGCCGGGCAGGGCCAGCCGGTCGGGCCGGCCGCGGACCGGATCAGCCAGCTGGCCGCCCGGTGGGAGCCGCGGGCGGAGCGCTGATCAGGCCGGGCATCCGGACCGGCAGCTGGTAGATCCGGCGCACGCTGGAGCCGAGCCGGGAGATGTCGGCCCCGTAGACGTGCAGGGAGACCGCCACTTCGGTGCCGCGGTTGCGGACCCGGTGGATGTCCCCAGGTGGGGCGAACCCGCTGACGTCGCCGGTGACGTTGACGTTCCGGCTGACCTGCTCGAGCACGGTCCCGCCGTCCCGCAGCGCGTACAGCTCCTCGTACTCACATCCCTGCAGCACCCCGATCACGCACCAGGTGACGTGATCGTGGACCGGCGTCACCTGACCCGGCCGCCAGACCAGGGCCACGACCGAGAACGAGCCGTCCGGTTCCGCGTGCATCAGGTGCGACTGGTAGGTGGCGGGATCCCCGCCCAGTTCCGCCGCGGTCAGCAGGCCCGGCCCGGGGAGGTGCCGGTGCAGCGCCCCGGCTACCCGCTGCGCGGTCTGGCTCCAGTTCCCCTGCCGCTGGACGGCCCGGCGGATCGCCGCGGTCAGCTCGGCCGGACACCGGCGGGGCGGGGCGGGGCGCACGGCGGTGGGTGCGGTGGTGAGTGCCATGAGTCACCTCCTGGAGACAGCCTGGCTACCCGCCCACGGTACGGAGCCAGCAACCCATAGCGCCAATGCCAAATAGCTCGCTCACCCATCGAGCAAATCAATATCTCGTCGGCTGGCGGTTGCCATCCGATGCATTCCGATATATCTTTGAGATAACTAGTAAGGCAGAGAGATTCTACGGAATTCTCCAGAAGAGGAGCTGCCTGCGAGCAGACATACGGGAGCGAAGATGCGACACGAAGAAGCCTGGCCAGGCCCAGGCGACGAGGAAGACGAGGAGATCTGGCAGCACCGGCACGGCCCGGGGGCGCGGCGGATGAAGGTCCGCGGGCCCGGCGGGCCGCGCGGGCGGGGCAGGGGCATGCGGGCCGAGAGCGCCGGTGGCCCTGGGCCGTGGGGTGACTTCGGCCCCTGGTTCGGCGGCCCCCGGTTCCGCGGGCCGCGGGTGAAGCGCGGCGACGTCCGTGCCGCGGCCCTCGCGCTGCTGGCCGAGGAGCCACGCAACGGCTACCAGATCATCCAGGAGATCGGCGAGCGCAGCGGGGGAGTGTGGCGGCCCAGCCCGGGCTCGGTCTACCCGGCGCTGCAGCAACTGGAGGACGAGGGGCTCATCGTGGCCACCACGGGGGACGGCGGCCGGCGCGCCTACCAGCTCACCGACGAGGGCCGGGGGTACGTCGCCGCCCACCCGGACGAGCTGCAGGCCCCCTGGGACATGGTCGCCCAGTCGGTCGGCAATGAGGCGATCGAGCTGCGACGGCTGTTCGGCACGGTCGCCATGGCCGGCATGCAGGTGGCCAGGGTCGGCAACCGGGCCCAGGTCGAGCAGGCCCGGCAGATCCTCACCGACGCCCGCCGCAAGCTCTACCAGATCCTGGCGGCGGAAGACGACGACCAGGCCGTGGACGAGCCCACGGACGACTAGCAGTCGCCACCGAGCGCAGCCGCGGTGAGCCAGCTGGCCATCGCGGCTACGCTCGGGTGGGATTGGAGGCGCGCAGAGTGGCAGCACAGACCGACCCGGACGGGGCGCCTGCCCCCACCGCCCAGGCCGCCGCGGGCCAGCCGCCGCGGCCGCCGGCGATCACCGTGTCCGGGCTGACCAAGAACTACGGCGAGGTCGAGGCGGTGCGCGGGATCGACTTCGCGGTCGCCCGGGGCGAGACGTTCGGCTTCCTCGGCCCGAACGGGGCCGGCAAGTCGACCACGATCAAAATCTTGTGCACGCTGGCCCGGCCCACCGCCGGGCAGGCCACGGTGGCCGGGCTCGACGTGGTCAGCCAGCGTGACGCGGTCCGGCGCAACATCGGCCTGGTCTTCCAGGACACGACGCTGGACAACTACCTGACCGGGGCGCAGAATCTCCGGTTCCACGCCGAGCTGTACGCGGTGCCGCCCGCGGCCGTGGGGCCACGTATGCAGCAGGTGCTCGACATGGTCGGGCTGTGGGACCGGCGGGACAGCCTGGTCAGCACGTACTCGGGTGGCATGCAGCGGCGGCTGGAGATTGCCCGCGGCCTGCTGCACGCCCCCCGCGTGCTGTTCCTGGATGAGCCCACGGTCGGCCTCGACCCGCAGACCCGCTCGTCGATCTGGGAGTACATCAACGAGCTGAAGGCGCGGGAGGACATCACGATCTTCCTGACCACGCACTACATGGACGAGGCCGAGCACTGCGACCGGATCGCGATCATCGACCACGGGAAGATCGTGGCGATCGACACACCCGAGGCACTGAAGGCCAGCGTGGGCAAGGACCGGGTGCAGATCCAGACCGCGGACGACGCCGCCGCGATCAAGGAACTGGCCGATGACTTCGGCATCGAGGCCGGCATCCACGAAGGGGCCGTCACGTTCTCGGTGGAGTCGGGCGAACAATTCGTGCCGCAGCTCTTTGGCCGGCTGAGCACGGCGATCCGGTCGGTCAGCGTGTCCCGGCCGTCGCTGGACGACGTGTTCATGTCCTACACCGGGACGACCATCCGGGACGCTGAGGCGTCGGGGACCGATCAACTGCGGCAGATGGCGGCCCGCATCCGAGGGAGGCGATGAGGATGGCCACGCAGACCACCACACCGGAGCAGCCGCTAGCCGCCGATGCCGCGCTGGCCAGTCAGATCCGGGTCGCGGTCCCGCAGCGCAGCCTGCGCTCGGACATCCGGGCGGCCAGCATCGTGTGGCGCCGTGAGCTGATCAGGTTCCGCCGGGACCGGCTGCGCGCGGTCACCTCGCTGATCCAGCCGGTGCTGTTCCTGGTCGTGCTGGGTACCGGGCTGTCCTCGCTGGCCGGGCGGAGCATGCCGTCCGGGGTGGACTTCAAGACGTTCATCTTCCCCGGCGTGCTGGCCATGTCGGTGCTGTTCACCGCCGTGTTCTCGGCCGCCTCCATCGTCTGGGACCGGGAGTTCGGCTTCCTGCGCGAGATGCTGGTCGCGCCGGTGAGCCGGTCGGCGATCGTCATCGGCAAGTGCCTGGGCGGCGCGACCATCGCCACCTTCCAGGGGATCATCATGCTGGCCCTGGCCTGGATCGCGCACGTGCCCTACAACCCGGTGCTGATCCTCACGCTGATCGGCGAGCTGCTCCTGCTGTCGTTCACGATCACCGCGTTCGGGGTGATGATGGCGGCCCGGATCACCCAGTTCCAGGCGTTCATGGCGCTCACCCAGATGCTGGTGTTCCCGCTGTTCTTCCTGTCCGGCGCGCTGTACCCGCTGACCGGGCTGCCCGGCTGGCTGTCCGTGCTGACCCGCCTGGACCCGCTGACCTACGTGGTCGGCCCGATGCGCCACGCGGTGTTCACCCACCTGAACCTCAACCCGCTGTTCGTGGCGCACCTGTCACCCTCGATCACGTGGCTGGGCTGGCCGGTGCCGATCTGGCTGTGCCTGACCATCGTGGCCACCATGGGCCTGAGCCTGCTGGGCGTGGCCATCGTCGAGTTCAGCCGCACCGAGTAGGGCGGTTCAGGCGTCGCGCAGCCGCAGCACCAGCGTGGCGGCCAGCATCGCGCCGGCCGCCCAGGCGGCGAGCACACCGAGCCCGGCCCATGGGCTCAGCGGCAGGCTGCGCAGGCCGGTGGTGGCCTGGATGGCCAGCCCGGCGGTCATCGGCCCGGCCTGCTCGAGGTGGCGGTACCAGTCCGGGGCCAGCACGTGGGCCACCACCGGAACCAGGTAGAACAGGCCCAGGATGATCGCGATGGCCGCGGCCGGGTCCCGGACGATCGTGGCGATGCCCAGGCTGAGCAGAGCGATCAGGGCCAGGTACAGAGCTGAGCCGAGGGTGGCCCGCAGCACACCCCCATCGGCCAGGGACAGCGCCGGGAGCCCCCGGGCGGGGGTGACACCGTGACCGGGCAGGATGAGCCGCCCGGCGGCCAGCGAGCCGAGCGCAGCCACGGTGCCCGCGGCGAGGACCACGCCGGTGAGCAGGGCCGCCTTGGCCCCCAGCACGGTGAACCGCCGGGGCGTGGCGGTGAACGTGGTGCGGATCATCCCGGTGCTGTACTCGGTGGTGATCAGGCCGGCGGCCAGGATGGCCACGGCGGCCTGGCCGAGCTGGACGCCGGTCAGGCTGAGCCGGGCCGGGTCCACCGGGCAGGCCAGCTGCGCCGGGCAGCGGGTGGCCGCGGCCGCGGCGGCGCTCACCGCCACCGTGAGCACGACGGTGGCGGTGAGCAGCCAGCCCGGCCCGGCCAGCGTGCGCAGCTTGGTCCATTCCGCGTGCAGGGCGGTGATCATGCGTCGCGCCGCCGCAGCAGCGCCGTGGCCAGGCCCAGGGTCAGCGCGGCGTAGCCGCACAGGACGGCCAGGCCAGCCCAGGCAGCGAGCGGGAAGTAGCCGGTCCCGGGCGAGTACAGCGCGGTGACCTGTGGGTACCGCGGCATGGCCTGCTGGACGGCGAACGCGGCGGCCGGAGTGATCCGCAATAGCCAGCCGGTGGCGCCGACCGGCAGGACCGAGGCGATGCCCATGAGGTAAGGGAGCACGATCGCCACGATGACGATGGCGACCGCGGCGGCGCTGCGCCGCAGCACGGCACCGCAGGCGAGGGCGAGGATAGCGGTCGCCGCGAACAGCGCGCCGGTGCCGGCCACGATGCGGAACTCGGTCAGCCCGGAGACCGGCAGGACATAGGAGCCGTGCTCGCGAGCTACCCAGCCACCGAAATACAGCGCCGCCGCGGCGGCGGCCAGCCCGGCCACGAAGGCGGCCGCACCGGTCACGATGGCCTTGGCGGCCAGCACCCGGCCCCGCCGTGGGCTGGCCGCGAAGGTGGTCCGGATCAGCCCCCGCCGGTATTCGGCCGTGATGAACAGGGTCGCGACCACGATCACCGCGATCAGCCCGGCGAACGTGCCCACCAGGTGACTGTCGATGGTCTGGCCGGGGTCGCCGGGCAGAACCGGCGCGATGTCGCCGGAACCAGTCACCGTGAACCGGCCACCGGCCTGGTGGTAGCCGCCCATCCCGGGCCCGGCGGCGCCGCCGACGTACCCGCCGGCCCACCGGCCACCGGGCCACCGGCCCGACCGGCTGAGGTGATCAAAGACCGCGGTGGCCTGGCTGGGGCCGCCGGATCCGGTGGTGCCGCCGCCGAAGTTCTGGGTGATCACTGCGTAGCCAGGTGAGGCAGCGAACAGCCCGGCCTGCACGGCCGGGGCCAGGCCGGCCAGGCGGACCGTGCCAATCCGGGCCCAGTGGGTACCGTCGGCCGAGTCGTACCCGGTGATCGTGTCGCCCGTGCGGGTCAGCCGAAGCCAGCGCGGAGCGGCGGCTGAGACGGCGCCGGGCCGCCCCGCGCGGTCGCCGGTGTAGTCGTCCTGCATCCGTACCCCGTGGCCGGCGGTCACCATGACCGCCGCGTAGGGCGATCCCGGCCGGGTGCTGGCCTTGACGATGATCCCGGCTTTGGCCCACGGCACCTGGCCGGCTTTAGCCGGCGGCCCCGTGGGGTTGCCGTTGGCGGCCGGGAGCCGGCCGGTCAGCGAGGTGACGCGGGCGGTGATGCTGCCATTCCCGGTGAGCGGCTGGTGCACGAAGTAGAAGCTGTCCTGCACGGCCAGGCCGCCGGGGCCCACCGGGTAGCTGGGCATGCAGCCCCGCCCGTGCCGGACTGGGCCGCCGCCCACATGCTGGCACGAGCTGCTGCTGCCCCCGGCGGCCAGCAGCCCGGTCGCGACCACGGCCAGGGCCGCTATGGCCAGGCCGGCCAGCCACCCCCGGACGGTCCGGAACTTGGTCCATTCCGCCCGCAGCAATTGCGCGAAGCCGTCCCGTCCAGTGCCCGTGGCCGGCTGGTACCGCGTGCGGGTGGGAGCAGTCATGACGCCACCTCGCTGGCCGGTGCGGCGCGGAACTCGGCCGCCTCCCGGGTGAGTTCCATATAAGCCTCCTCCAGCGTCGCGCGGTGGGCGGAGATCTCAGCGAACGGCACCCCGCTGGCATTGAGCACGGTCACCACGCGCTCCGCGGGCAGCCCGGAGATGATGAGCGTGTCCCGGTCGGTGGCGGCGACGGTGGCCCCCGCGCGGGCCAGCACCGTCATCGCTGCCGCCCGCGCGGTGGTGCGCAGCGTGACCCGGTTGCCGGATGCGGCGGCGATGAGCTCGGCCACACTCGTGTCGGCGATGACCCGGCCGCGGCCGACCACCACCAGGTGATCCGCGGTGTCCTGCAGCTCGCTCATCAGGTGACTGGACACCAGCACCGCACGGCCCTGCGCGGCCAGCGAGCGCAGGAACCCGCGCATCCAGACGATGCCCTCCGGGTCCATGCCGTTGAACGGCTCGTCCATCATCAGTACCGGCGGGTCGCCGAGCATCGCCGCGGCGATGCCGAGCCGCTGCCGCATGCCGAGCGAGTAGCCGCCCGCCTTCCGGCGGATGACCGGCTGCAGCCCGGACTGCCCGACCACCTCATCAACCCGCCGCGCGGCCAGCCCCTGCGAGTGGGCCAGCCACAGCAGATGGTCGCGGGCCCGGCGGCTGGGCTGCAGGGCGCTGGCGTCCAGCACGGCGCCGACGTGGTTCAGCGGGTGCCGCAGGCTCGCGTACGGCTGGCCACCGATCAGCGCGCTGCCCTCGTCGGCCGCGTCCAGGCCGAGGATCACCCGCATGGTGGTGGACTTCCCCGCGCCGTTGGGCCCGACGAAGCCGGTGACCTGTCCTGGCTGGACGGTGAACGTCATCCCGTCCAGGGCCAGCGTCGGCCCGAAGCGCTTGCGCACCCCGCTGACTTCGATGGTTGCTTCCATGCCCGGCAGACTAGGGAATGGCAGCCCCGGCGGTCATCCCGCGCACGAGCCGTCTTGCCCGGCGCTGGCCCCGGGGACACCTGGGCCCGGCCATCCCCCGCAGGAGGGAGAGCCGGACTCCTGACCAGAGTGACGCCAGGGCCACGGGCCAGCGGCGACAATGGCATACGTGAACGGAGCGCGGGAGTGGGCCGGCCGGGCCCAGCGGATCGCCGCGAATCCGCGGGCCCTGGCCGTGGCCGGGGTGGTGCTGGGCGTGCTCGCGGTGGCCGAGCTGATCGGCCGCGCGCGCCTCGCCAGCACCGCGGCCGTGACCGGCGGGCATCTGGCCGGGACCGTGACCACCAGCGCGAGCCTGCAGTCCATCCTGGTGCTCAGCGCGCTGTGCCTGTGCACCACGCTGCCGCTGGCTTTCCTGCGCCCGGCGGCCGCCGCGCTGGCGGTGATCGCGGCCAGCTCGGCGTCGCTGGCCCTCTTCCAGCTGCTGACCGTGGCCGGTGCGGTGACGGTACTGATTGCTTTGTACCGGCTCGGCCGCAGCGGCCCGCAGCCGCTGGCCGTGGGGCTGGCCGCCCCGTTCCTGGTGCTGGCGTTCACCAGCCCGGCAGGATCGGAAACCGCGGTCCTCGCGATGCTGCTGGCCGTGCTGGCCACGGCGGCGGCGCTGGCCGGGATCGCCGGGCGGGCCCGCGCCGAGGCCACCGAGCAGAGCGCGGCGAGCGAGGCTATCGCGGGCAGCCTGACCGAGCACCTGGCCCGCGGCGAGCGGGCCCGGATCGCCCGTGAGCTGCACGACGTGGTCGCGCACCACATCTCCATGGTCGCGGTGCAGGCTGAGACGGCCCGGCTGACCACCCCGGGCATGCCCCCGGCCGGGGCCCAGCGGCTGCTGGCCATCGGCGACACGGCGCGGGCGGCGCTGACCGAGATGCGGCGGCTGCTCGGCGTGCTGCGGGAGGACGCGGACGCGGATCCCGGCATCCGGCTGCCCCAGCCCGGCCTGGGGCAGCTCAACGAGCTCATCGACGAGGCCCGGGAGGCCTCGGCGGCGGGTACCCGGCTGATCCTGCGGGGCGCGCCGGCGCCCCTCGACCCCGGGGTGGAGCTGGCTGCCTACCGCATCATCCAGGAGGCGCTGACCAACACCCGGCGGCACGCGCCGGGCGCCGCGGTCGATGTGGAGCTGCAGTACGCCGGGCCGGTCCTGCGGCTGCGGGTTCGTGACAACGGGCCGGGCCCGGCTCCGCCCGCCACGCTGGCCAGCGGGCACGGGCTGGCCGGCATGCGGGAACGCGCCGCGGCCGTCGGCGGGGCGCTGCGCACCGGCCGCGCGCTCAGCGGCGGCTTCCTGGTCGAGGCGACGCTGCCGACCGCGGCCGAGGCGGCCGCGTGAGCACCGGCGCCGGGGTGCTGCGGATCGTGGTGGCCGACGACCATCAGGTGGTCCGCACCGGGTTCGCCGGGCTGCTCGGCACGCAGCCCGACTTCGCCGTGGCCGGACTGGCCTGCGACGGCGCCGAAGCGGTACGGGTCTGCGCCGACGTGCACCCCGACGTGGTGCTGATGGATGTGCGCATGCCGGGCATGGACGGGATCGAGGCCACCCGCCGGCTGACCGGGACGGGGGGCCCGCGCGTTCTCATCCTGACCACGTTCGACCTGGACGAGTACGTCTATGACGCGCTGCGCGCCGGGGCGAGCGGCTTCCTGCTCAAGGACGTCACGGCCGAGCGGCTGTTCGACGCGGTCCGGGTGGTCGCGGCGGGTGAGGCGCTGCTGGCGCCGACCGTCACCCGCCGCCTGATCAGTGAGTTCGCCCGGCTGCGGCCCGCCGCCGGCCCGGCCGCGCCCGCCTCCCTGGAGGCGCTGACCCCACGGGAAACGGAGGTCCTCCGGCTGGTGGCCGAGGGCCTGTCCAACCCGGAGATAGCCGCCCGCCTGGTCGTCACCGAGGAGACGGTCAAGTCACACGTCAGCCGGATCCTGAGCAAGCTCGCGCTGCGCGACCGCACCCAGGCGGTGGTGGCCGCCTACGAGTCCGGCCTGATCGTCCCCGGCGCCCGCGGCCCGGCCTGAGGCAGCCACGCCAGCACCGAGTTGGGTGCACTCTTTTGTAGCTTCTTAGCAGCTTCGTGGACCCGCCCAAACCGGACCACGTCACAACCCTAGCCTCACCCACCTCACGCCCCACCGAGGAGGACCGGAAAGCCCTAACCGGAAAGGCCCTGGGAGACAAGGAGGCCCGGCCAGCGGCCCCGAGAGCCGGCGCGCCAACCTGGCCGCCGCGATGCCCGCCCAACGGGCGGCCGATGGGCCGTCGCCCTATCCGGGGGAAGATAGGGCGGTGCCCGCGGGAGCGGGGGTCCGGGGGCAAGTACTGCGGGCCACCGCCGAGCCCGTCCAAGGGACGGGCGAGGCCCCGCGGGAGCGGGGCATTCGGGGGTCCGGGGGGTCGTCCCCCCGGGCAAGTACTGCGGGCCACCGGCGAGCCCGTCCAAGGGACGGGCGAGGCCCCGCGGGAGCGGGGCATTCGGGGGTCCGGGGGGTTGTCCCCCCGGGCAAGTACTGCGAGCCGTTGCCGAGCCCGTCCAAAGGACGGGCGAGCATAGGGCGGCGCCCCGCGGAGCGGGGCATTCGGGGGTCCGGGGGGTTGTCCCCCCGGGCAAGTACTGCGAGCCGTTGCCGAGCCCGTCCAAAGGACGGGCGAGCATAGGGCGACGCC
>Ga0335078_10000805_pt1 | contig 47903 bp, 44 predicted proteins | sample Lox_Sample_32_FD_206711 | JGI IMG/M metagenome (GOLD analysis project Ga0335078, IMG submission 206711) | Soil microbial communities from Loxahatchee National Wildlife Refuge, Florida, United States - Lox_Sample_3.2 | ecosystem: Environmental > Terrestrial > Soil > Wetlands | place: USA... | reverse complement strand
CGTTCACGACGCCCCGCTCGATTCGCCACCCAGATCCGCGTCCGCGCGGGTCACCGCCTCCACCGCTTTCGGATCGAGGTCGAAGAGCTCGCGCAGGGCCGCCGCATACGCGTCGCCGCCCGGCGAGCCCGCGAGCTCTTTCACCCGCACCGTGGGCGCGTGCAGCAGCTTGTCGACCACTCGGCGCATCGCCTGCGCGATCTCGTCAAGCTCGTGGCTCGCCGTGCCCGAGAGTCGTCCGGCCAGCCGCGTGAGCTCAGCGTCCACCACACCGGCAGCTTTCGCGCGCAGCGCGACGACCGTAGGGGTCACCCTCGCCGCGTGCACGGCGGATGCGTGCGCCGCGACCTCTTCAGCGACGATCCGCCTGACCGCCGCGACGTGCTCGTCACGGCTCACCGCCGCGTCGCTGCCCGCCGCACACTTACGGCTCGCGGCACCGATTTCGGTCAGGCCGATGACCGCAGTGTCAGGCACGCCAGCGACAGCCGGATCGACGTCACGTGGCAGCGCGAGATCGATGAAGACAACTGGGCCGCGGCGATGATCCGGCGAAACTCCGCCGTCCCTGGGCCTGGGACCGCTCGGGCTGCCGCGGGCGGCGAGCGCGTCACGCGCCATCTCCGCCGTGATCACCATTCCCGGGGCTCCCGTGCAGGCGATAACCAGGTCGGCCTCGGCGATCAGGCCGGGAAGCTCGGCCAGCCCCGCCGTGGTGCCTCGGATCGATCCAGCGAGCCGCTGCGCGTTCGCTGGCGAACGGTTCACCACCACGATGCCGTCCGCACCGGCCCGGTCGGCCGTGGTGGCGGCGAGCGCGCTCATCGACCCGGCGCCCACGACGACCGTACGCGCGGCGGCCAGCGGCCGTGCCGGCTCTGGCGGGCCAGCCGGGTACAGGCTGCCGACGGCGAGATCGATGGCGACGCTGACCATGCTTGCGCCTGCCCGGTCGATCCCCGTCTCGCTGTGCGCCCGCTTGCCCGCGTGCAGGGCAAGCCGACCGAGATCGGCGAGCGGGCGCCCGAGCGTTTCCTGCTCCTGGGAGTACTTCAGCGCCTGGCGCACCTGGCCGAGGATCTGGCCTTCGCCCGCAACCATCGAGTCGAGGCCGCAGGAGACCGCGAACAGGTGCTGCACAGCGCGTTCCTCGTAGTGGACGTACAAGTGCCTTGTCAGCTGCGCCAGATCGACACCCGCGTGCCTGGCGAGCAGTTCAGAGATGGCCGAAACGCCACCGTGGAACTTCGCCACGTCCGCGTACACCTCAACGCGGTTACATGTGGAGACCACGAAGGTACCGGCGGCGTACTCGGTGGAATGGACATCGTGCAGCAGCTTGCCGACCGCGTCGCCCGTCACGGCCGAGCGCTCAAGCAGCGCGACGGGCGCGCTCTTGTGGCTCAGGCCGACCACGAGCACACTCATGCCCTCACCGCCTACGCCTCGACCGGCGAAGACACTGCTTCAGCCGACGCCAGCCGCGAACCCACGTCAGGCACCTCGCCTACCGCGGCCCTTGCCGTAGCCAAGGTGGCCATCGCCGCATCATCTGGTACCGCCATGCTCGGCGACAGCGATCCGGCGCGGCGCGTAAACGGGGTCGCGGACCTGCGCTGGGCATGGAAGGCCAGAATCTGGAGCTCGATTGACAGATCAACCTTACGCACGTCGACGCCGTCAGGCACGCCGAGCACGACGGGCGCGAAGTTGAGAATGCTCGTGACGCCGGCGGCGACAAGGCGATCGCAGACGCTCTGGGCCGATCCGGCAGGTGTCGCGATGACGCCGATAGAAACGCCGTGCTGTTCGACGACGGCCTCGATCGCGTCCGCGTGCTTGACCGTCAGCCGCGCGATCCGCCTGCCGACCACCGTGCTGTCAGCGTCGAGGATCGCCGCGATGCGAAAGCCGCGGGTGGCGAAGCCGCCGTAGTTCGCGAGCGCACGGCCAAGGTTGCCGGCCCCGACGATGACCACGGGCCAGTCCTGGGTAAGGCCGAGTTCGCGCGATATCTGGTACACGAGGTAATCAACGTCGTACCCGACGCCCCGAGTGCCATAGGAGCCAAGATGAGACAGATCCTTGCGAAGCTTGGCCGAGTTGACACCGGCAGCGGCGGCGAGCTCCTCACTGGACACCGTCGTGATGCCACGCTCGGCGAGGGCATGCAGGGCACGCAGGTAGACGGGCAACCGGGCGACGGTTGCCTCGGGAATTCCGTAGCTGCCGTTGGGGGACGTTGGACGGCGGGTCATACGCCGGCGCTCCTGTGCGGGATCGACGGCGCGACGGGCCGTCAGGCCTCCGGTGGACGCCTGGCCCGGCGCGTGGACTGTGGGTCAACCGTACGCCTTTGTGAACGCATGCACAAAGTCAGCGCCGGCCACGGTCGAGTGCCGCCCGCAGGCGTGGCTCACTGACCCGCCAGAAGTCATGCTGCACGCCATCGATGAGCGTGACAGGAATCATCTCCCCGTACTGGCTCATGTCCGCGGCTGAGCCGGTGATGTCGCGCTCCTCCCAGCTCAGTCCAAGATCTGCGGCAACACGGGCCACGACCGCTCGGGCATCGTCACACAGATGGCACCCGGGCCTGCTGAGAAGTGTGATCTTGTGGGCCACGGTATCCGGCGCGCCGGTGTCACCGCCCGACCCGTGTCGCTTGCCCGGCACGATGAATCACCCTCCGCCTTATCGGCTGAACATTGCGTCGGGCGGCGGCGGAGCCGGCACCTTCGCGTAGCGCAGGTCAAGTTCGATCACGTTGGTGGCGACCACACACGGGCGGTGCATGGCGAAGAAGTCCTCGATATGCGGCATGTGCCGGTGATCGCGGTAGGCAATGCGATCGCGATAAACCTCGTAGAAGATCCGCTGCATCGGAGCATTCGGCACCGTATGCACAACGAAAAGCAGCGTGCCGGGTTCCTGCGCCCTGACCGCCTCAACCGTCCGCTCGGTCAGCCGGTCGAACTCTTCGCCGCGGCCGTCAAGCAATGTATAGATCGCAATCAGGCCGAACGGCGGTGGCAGCGTGCCCGTCGGCTGCCCAAACGGTGCCGCAGCGTGCACCGGCAAGGCCGACGCCGCGCTCCCCATGGGTGCGGCGCGCCCGATGGACGCCGCGCGTTCCGCGGCCGGCCCCGGCGTCACCGACGACCCCGCGACCGGATCGAACTCCCGCGCCGCCGGGAAGCCGTCCGTGCCAAGCGCCGCGAGCGGGCCTGTCGTGGGATCGCCGATAGCGCGGACCTGGCCAGCAGCGCCCTTGGTGCCCATCGGGCCGCTCGTGCCCAACGGGTCCATCGAGTCCCTAGTGCCCATCGGATCCATCGGGTCCCTAGTGCCCATCGGGTCCATCGGGTCCATGCGGTCCATCGGATCCCTGGCACCCATCGTGCCCATCGGATCCATGCTGTCCATGCTGTCCATGCTGTCGACGCGGTCCATGCGATCAACGATCGCGCGGCTGTGCCGCCTGTGCCCGATGTGCGGCGCGGTGGCACCCGGATGGCCCTCGCCACCCACCTGGTCCAGCCGGATTCGCTCCGACCTGCTGGCTGCGAACCAGATCAGGCCGGCAGCCGCGGCCGTCAGCAGCGGATACCCCACGTGCGGCAGGCTGAATCCGAGGCTGACCGTGAACAGGACCGCGGCACCCGCGGCGGAGATGGGCACGAAGACGTCCCACCACGCCGGGTCGCGCCGGGTCCGTGCCGCGGCAAGTGACGTCATCAGCAGCGCCAACGCGATGGCGATTACGTGGATCCCGGTCAGCGCCGATTTGGGCAGCAGCATATAGTGGCCCTCGCCCGGCCATATCTTACCGAACGCAGGAGCTGAGGTCAGCGGATCGAGAATCAAGATCACGCCAGGTACGACCGTCAGCGCCGCCGCGGCCAGCCGCGCCGCGAACCTTGCGGGCACGGTGCGCCCAGCAAGTTCGACCATGCCCCAGGCCGTCCACAAGGGGGCAAGCAGCAGCCCGGTGACCTGGACCGCGCGGAAGGTGGCGGCGCTGAATCCCAGCGCGAAGCCCATGGTCTGCGCGCCAAGCGCCACCGCGAGCAGGAGCAGCACGGATGACCAGGCAGCGACGTCTATTCGCGGCGCGCGGATGAACCGGCCCGTGAGCATACCCGTGCCCACAGCGGCGGCAAGGGCGCCGACGAATGCGACGAGAACGGGAACAGACATCCCGCCTATGGTGCCCGACGCAAGCTGCGGATGCGAAGGACAGCCACAAATCCGGCAGTTACCTTGCAGGTGGGGGCTGTTCACCCGGTGCGGGAACGACCGTAGCGACAGCGCTTAAGCTGGACGGCATGAGGGGGCTGACGCGGGTCTGGCCTGGCCACGAGGCGAATGGGAACGGGGCGAATGGGCAGCGGGCCGCGCTGGCCGGTGAGGCCGCTGCCGCCGCGGCCCATGTGACCACACAGACACCGGAGCCCGACCCTGCAGCGGCAGCGTTTTTCGACGTCGACAACACGATCATTCGCGGCGCCTCGATCTACTACTTCGCGCGGGGGCTCGCCGCGCGCAAGATGTTCGGCACCCGGGACCTGGCCAGGTTCGCCTGGGGTCAGATATCGCTGCGGGTCAGCGGTGAAAAGAGCGATCACGTGGATGCCGCGCGTGAGGCGGCACTGGCGTTCGTGGCCGGCCATCAGGTGGCCGATATCCACACGCTGGGGGAGGAAATCTACGACGAGACAATGGCCGACCGGATCTGGGAGGGCACCAGGAACCTTGCCCAGCATCATCTCGACGCCGGCCAGCGGGTCTGGCTGGTCACCGCCACTCCGGCGGACCTCGCCGAGACGATTGCGGCACGCCTCGGTTTGACTGGAGCGCTCGGCACCGTGGCCGAGGCGGCTGACGGCAGGTACACAGGCCGGCTTGTCGGCGAGCTGCTGCACGGAGCGGCCAAGGCGGCCGCGATCAGCGCACTCGCCAGCAGGGAGGGCCTGGACCTTTCCCGCTGCTCCGCCTACAGTGACTCGGTCAACGATCTGCCGATGCTGTCGATCGTCGGCTACCCGAACGCGGTCAATCCCGACTCCGACCTGCGCGCGCACGCCCGCCGGGAGGGCTGGCCGGTGCACGATTTCCGTACCGGCCGCAAAGCCACGATGATCGCGCTGCCGGTGGCGGCGGGAGCGGGCGCCATCGCGGGTGGTTTCGCGGCGGGGGCCGCCATCAGGCGCAAGCGGCGCCTGGCGTAACCCCCGCGATCTGGCCCACGCGCAGACGGGCCGTCAGCCAAATGCCTCGCCACGTTCAAGCAGCAGGTTGTACAGCATCTGCTGGATCGTCTCCCGCACTTGATCGGTGAGCTCGAAGATGGTCGCCGGATCGTCTGCCGCGCCCGCCTCGTAACCGTCGGTCGGCACCGGCTCGCCGAAGCCGATAAGCCATCTGGAGGGCAGCGGGATCGCGCCGAGCGGCCCAAGCCATGGGAACAGGGGGGTGATCGGGAAGTAGGGAAATCCGAGGAGCCGCGCGATCGGCCGGGCGTTGGCGATCATCGGGAAGATCTCCTCTGCGCCGACGATCGCGCAGGGGATTATCGGCACGCCGGCCCGGACCGCCGACGCCGCGAAGCCGCCGCGGCCAAACCGCTGCAGGTGGTATCGCTGCGAAAACGGTTTGCCGAGGCCCTTGTAGCCTTCCGGGCACACCCCGACGAGCTCACCGAGGTCAAAGAGGCGCTCCGCGTCCGGCGGGCAGGCGAGTGCGTGCCCGGATTTGCGCGCCAGATGGGAAAGCACCGGTATCGCGTAGACAAGGTCCGCCCCGAGCAGCCGCAGCTGCCGGTGCGCAGGGTGCTCGTCGAGCAGGCCGACCTGCAGCATCATCGCGTCGACAGGAAGCGTCCCCGAATGGTTGGACACGACGAGCGCCGCGCCCTTTTCTGGCACGCGTTCCACATCACGCATCTGGATGCGGAACCAATGCCGGTACAGCATGCGGGCGGCCGGCATCAGCACGGTCTCGTTGAGGTCGGTGTCGAAACCGAACTGATCGATCTCGTACTCACCCTTGATCCTGCGGCGTAGGAAAGTGAGCAGCGTAACCACCTGCTCCGTGAACGCGTCAGCCTGATCCGCGTGGCGGCCCCGGGGCCCGTTGGCGGAGCCGATGTCTGTCATATCGGCGCGCCTTCCGAGTACGGCGAAGCCTGGGCCTGGTGAGCGTCGTCGGCGGGTCGCAGGGCGTCGAGCGCAGCGGCGAGCGCGCCATCGGCCGCGGCAACCGGACGGCTGCAGGTCAGCCCGCGGTCCGCGACGAAGGCGGCGAACGCTTCCTCGGTGGTGCGCCGCGGCGCCCAGCCCAATTCGCGCTCGAGTTTCGTCCCGTCCACCACGCGCCCGTACCTAAGCAGGTCACGCTGTTCGGGCGACACGTCGGGAAAGAAGCCGAGGCCCGCGATCGCGTCGAGCGCGGGCCCGGGCATCGGCACCGGCACGCGGCCGCCCCGGCGCAGGCACTGGGAAAGATACATGGCGCCACGCCCAGTGACGTTGAAGATCCCAGGATGGTCGTGCGCGACCACCCGCCTGACGACCTCTACGCCGTCCCAGAGGTCCACGAATTGGATCCGCGGATCGTGGCCGAGCACGGTCGGCGTCACCGGCAACATGAAATATCGCGTCAGCGGCGAGTCCACGCGATGCCCGAGGAAGTTGACAAACCGCAGCACGGAAACGGCGATGTCAGGCCGCCGCCGCGCCAGGCCACGGACATACCCCTCGACGTCGACCACGTCCCTCGCGAGGCCATGGCTCGCCCTCGGCTCCATGTCCTCGGTGAAGACGGTGGGATTGCGAGCCGATGTGCCGTATACCGCCGTGCTGGACCTGACGACCAGCTTGCGCACAGTCGGCGACCGCTGGCACGCAATGAGCAGTTGCATCGCGCCGACGACGTTGGTCTCCTTCATCGACGCGCGGCCACCGGCGGCCCCTGGTGTCGTGGCCAGGCCGAGGTGCACGACAGTATCCGCCGCTGTCGCCTTGATCAGTTCCCCGAGCTGGTTTGTCCGCACGTCGAGGCGGACGACCTCCTCGTCAGGCCGCGCGGCCTGTCCCGCAGCCTGCTGCGGCCAGTCACCGGATGCCGCCTCAGCCGCCCGCGGCCGAGGGCGCGAGGCCGTGTCAGCGGTAGCCGGGCCCGCCACCTCGATCAGGCGTTCAATGCCTGGCTCGTCCCGCAAGATCGCGGCTACCTCCGCACCTAGGTAACCGGAGACGCCGGTTATGAGGACAACTCGAGCCATCGATGCTCCCGGTCTGGAGCGGCTTGCCTGGAGCGGCTTGCCCGGAAAGGCTTGGGCTGGAGCCGCTTGGCTGGAGCGCCGCCCGCGAGGAGTGGCCCGCCTGAAGCCTGCCCGCGGGCCGCCCAGCATCGTCGGGCGGCAGCAGTGGCCAGGCGGCGCCTTCCCGTTACTTCTTGTTGCGGCGCTACTTCTTGTTGCGGCGCTGGATGCGCGTCTTCTTTAGGAGCTTGCGATGCTTCTTCTTCGCCATTCGCTTGCGGCGCTTCTTGATGACAGAACCCACGACACCACCTTCACTCGGACCCGAGGGACGCGTACGCATAGTGGACACCAGATACCGGGCGCATGCCCGGAGTTAGGGTACCGCCGCTACCAGCGCCCTCAGCGCCGCGTGTCCCCTCTCACCAGCCCGAGCCGGACCTTGGGATCCCCGCGGCGGGAAACCTAGAACAACCGTCCGATCATCCTAGGCGTGCTCACCCCGTCCCGACGAACGCGTCCTCCAGATAGTGGTGAACTGCCTGCTCTGGCACTCGGAATGACCGGCCTACCCGGATCGCCTCAAGCTCGCCTGAGTGCACTAGCCGGTAAACGGTCATCTTGGACACGCGCATGATCGAGGCAACTTCTGCCACGGTCAGGAACTTAACTTCGCTCAGCGGACGGTCGCCTGCATCCATTGATTGCCCTCTTCCACACGTGACCTGAGTACGTCTGGCCGGAATCTGCGCATCAGTCACGCACGTCTCCAGGGTAAGTCCCGTGCAGAATGGTGCAACCCTGGCGAGGCAGGTCTTTTGTCCCTACAGTCCCCGCTGCCACGGTATGTGAAGTCACGTCAGGACTGTGGATCAAGCCCATGGCCAGGGAAAATGGCCACCCGGGTTGCCATGATGGACCGATCCACGGGATCGGCGGGATCGTAACCGTCACCGAACGGTCTGTACACGGCATCTTCCCCGTCCGTCATCCGTTCCGGCGCCTGCTCCCCCGTCCTGCCCCTGGCGTAGTCTCGCCACTCACGCGGCGTCTCGGCGGCGGGATCAACCGGCACGCCCGCTGCCTCGGCGAGCAGATGGGTCCAGGCTCGTGGCACGACCTCGACGAGCGCATAACCGCCGCCGCCGGTGAGAACCCAGCGTCCGCCCGCCGTCTCGTGCGCCAGCCGGTGCACGGCGGCGTAGGCGGCCCGCTGCGCATCGAGGCTGAGCTCGAAGTGGGCGAGCGGGTCAAGCCGGTGACTGTCACAGCCATGCTGGCTGACCACCACCTGCGGCCGGAACTCACGCATTAGCGGCGGGACGACCGCATCGAATGCCCGCAGCCACGCCGCATCACCCGTGCCAGCGGGCAGCGCGACGTTGACGGCGTAACCCGCGCCTTCGCCGGACCCGATCTCGGTGGGAAAGCCGGTGCCGGGGAAGAGAAAGCGCGGATGCTCGTGCAGGCTGATCGTCAGCACGCGAGGATCGGCGTAGAAGGCCGCCTGCACGCCGTCCCCGTGGTGGACGTCAAGGTCGACGTAAGCGACCCGCTCTGCCCCTTGGGTGAGCAGCCAGGCGATGCCGATAGCGGGGTCGTTGTACACGCAGAACCCGCTCGCCGCGCGTCTCATCGCATGGTGCAGGCCGCCCGCCACGTTGGCGGCGTGTGTCGCCGGATGCGTCGCTTCCGTCCAGACGGCTCTCGCCGCGGCGACGGTGGCGCCAGCGACGAGCGCGGACGCTTCATGCATCCCGGCGAACACCGGGTTGTCCGGCGTGCCGAGGCCGAACGAGGGATCGGGCGCCATTGTCTGGCCCGCTCGCCTGACCGCCGCAATGTAGGCGGGGTCGTGCACGAATTCGAGAAGCTTCTCGCTGGCCAGCTCCGCCGCGATCAGCGACACTCCGGGGGATTCAAACACGCGAAGCGCGCGAGCGAGGGCCATGGTCAGCTCAACCCGGACCGGAGCCAGCGGGTGCCCGGGTCCGAAGTCGTAGTCGGCGAGCGTGTCATCCCAGACCACCTGAAGCGTGCAGCCCCCAGCAGCGTCCGCCATTCCCGTGCTCCCCGCCGCTCTTCCTAGCCCTGCGTGCCCAATGCACGCGCGCGGTCACGCGCGGCCTCTATGGCAGCGAGGAACGCCGCCCGTACCCGGTGTTTCTCCAGTTCACGTACGGCCGAGGCGGTGGTACCCGCGGGCGAGGTGACGGCCTCCCGCAACAGCACAGGATGCTCACCCGATTCGCGGAGCATGGTTGCCGCACCGCAGACCGTCTGTATGACCATCTCGAGCGCGGCACCGCGCGGGATACCGAGCAGGATCCCCGCGTCCACCATCGCCTCGACCAGGTAGTAGACGTAGGCGGGCCCGCTTCCTGACAATGCGGTCGCCGCGTCCTGCTGCGACTCGGGGATGCGCAGTACCTTGCCGACCGGGCGCAGCAGTTCCTCGGTGCGGTGCAAATGTTCCGCGCCCGCGAACCGCCCAGCCGATATCACGCTCATCGCCTCGTCCACGAGCACAGGCGTGTTCGACATGACACGGACCACGGGCAGGTCAAGGCCCAGCTTGCTCTCGATGAAACCCGTCGTGATGCCCGCAGCGACCGACACGACGAGGCGTCCGGGATCCAGGCACGGTGCAATCTCGTCCAACGCCGCGGCCATGTCCTGCGGCTTGACGGCGAGCACGAGCGTCGCCGCGACCTTCGCGGCTTCCCTCGCGTTCACCGCCTCCACACCGTAGCGCGCACGCAACTCGGCGCCGCGCTCAGGTCGGCGCACCGCGACGATCACCTCGGATGTCGGCCGCCCCGCCCGTAGCAGTCCGGAGGTCAGCGCCTCGCCCATCTTTCCGGCACCGAGAATCGCAATCACCTTGGCAGTTTATCCGCCGCGGGCCGGCCGCCCATGACCGCGGCTAGGCAGGCTACCGCCGCGAAGCCAGCGCGCGGAAGAAGAACATCAAGTTGGCCGGGCGCTCCGCCAGGCGGCGCATCAGATAGCCATACCAGTCATTCCCGTAAGGCACGTACACCCGCACGGTGTAGCCGAAAGCAGCGAGCCTGCGCTGCTCGGCCGGATTGACACCGTACAGCATCTGGAACTCGTAGCTGCTTGCTGGCCGGCGATTCAGCGTCGCCTGCGCCAGCGCGATCTTGATCATCCTGGCGTCGTGCGTGGCGAGCATCGGATAACCACGTCCCGCCATCAGCACACGCAGGCACCTCGCGTAAGAACGATCGATCTGGTGACGGGTGACGAACGCGACATCATCCGGCGCCTGGTACGCACCCTTGCACAGCCGCACCCGGATGCCGGGCTCAGCCAATTGCGCACAGTCACGCTGCGAGCGGCGCAGATACGACTGGATCACGCAACCGAGATCGCCGAACTCCGCCCGTAGCTCCGCCACGATGCGCAGGGTGGGCTCCACCGCGGCGTGATCTTCCATGTCCACGGTGACCGTGCTGCCCGCGGCGCGGGCCGCCGAGCAGATCCTGGCGATATGGCAGGCCGCGGTCTTCTCGCCGTGGCTGGCGAGCCTGAGCCCGACCGCCGACGGCTTGACCGACACCTCGGCGGCGCCGATGACGGCGCCACCCCCGGGCCCAGCAAGTCCCGCCCTGGCCAGGCCTTCGATCAGCCGCACGTACTCATCCGCAGCTGCCGCCGCGTGCCGGGGTTCGGTCGTGTCCTCACCCAGGTGATCGAGGGTGACAAGCAAGCCGTCTCCGCGCAGCCGTGCAGTAACTCTTGTCGCGTCCGCGGCGGTGTCACCGGCGACGAAGCGGGCGACGACGTCCTTCGTGTACGGCGCGGCGGCGATGAACCCGCGGATGCGAGCGCTTTCCGACATCGCCAACAGGCTGCGGCGCAGCATTGCGTGCGACCTCCAGGCAGTACCACGGACGGTGTGCTGGTGCGCCCAGGCTACGCGCGGCGCAGCGACCTCGATGCCGCTCGCAAGTTAACTTTGACTTTTGCGCCCTCGTCAGGGGAGACCACGACCTCCTGCGCGGCGGCGATGCCAGCCGCGAGAAAATCTGCGGTCACCGGGGTGGTCCGCTTGACGAGCGCGAGCGCGATCGGCCCGAGCTCGAAATGCCGTGCGGCGGAACCGACAAATCCCACCGCCACACCGTCGAGCTCGACGGGATCACCGTGGCTGGGCAGCCGGTCCGCGCTGCCGTCGAGGTGCAACATGACCAGACGGCGCGGCGGATGGCCGAGGTTATGCACCCGCGCCACTGTCTCCTGGCCCCGGTAGCAGCCCTTGTCCAGATGTACGGCGGTCGCGATCCAGCCGACCTCGTGCGGGATCGTGCGGTGGTCGGTATCAAGGCCAAAGCGTGGCTGGTGGGCCGCGATCCGCAGCGCCTCGAACGCCCACATGCCCGCCAGGCGGGCGCCGCTATCACCCTGGCCCGTCGCACCCTGGCCCGTCGCACCGTGGCCGGTACCGCGCGGCCCGGTCAGCTGCGCGGCCAGCGTCTCCAGCTGATCTCTCATGACGATCAAATCGATACCGAACGGCTGCCGCAGCGTTGCCGCGGCTTCAGGTGCGAGGTCGCCCGCGCGCGGGCCTTTCAGCGTCAGCACCGCGAACTGCCCGCTGACGTCCGCGGCCTCGACCCGGAGCATGAAGCGCATCGAGTCCAGGAAGGACACCAGGCCTGCGGCCATTCCAGGCTCGACATGTGCCCACACCGCGGTGCCGTCGTCGACGAGCGTGAGGTGGTGCTCGACGTGACCGTTCGGGCTGAGCACCAGCGCCTGCGTAGCGGTATCTGGCGCCAGTCGCTCGAGGTGCTGCGTGGTCAGGCTGTGCAGCCAGGACAACCTGTCGGGGCCGGTGATCCGGACCACGCCTCGGTTGCTGCGGTCGACCAGGCCGGCGCCGCCGGTCAGCGCGCGCTGTTCGGCGAACGGCTCACCATAGTGCGCGGCGACGGAGGAGTCTGGCTCGTCGGCGGCGACCGCTCCGGGAGACCGGAGCAATGGGGTGTCCATTGGTAGTCAGGGGCGCCGGTGCCGCAGCGCGGTCCGGTTTCCCCATCCCCCTTTCAAGTCAATCCGTACGTGCGGTTTTCCCGCATACGGCTTACCGGTGATCTTCCTGACATGGTTACGCCGCCTTCGGATAGCGGATTGTGCCGGAGAGCTTGTGCAGGCCCAGCCCGTGCAACCATTCCTCGGTCCACTGGTCCGCCTGCCCAACGCGCAGGATGATGCTACGGCCCGCGTGCTCGCTCCCCGCAAAGAGGCTTTCGACACCCCGCTTAGCCCGCCGCCTCTCAACGACGAACCGGGGCCTGCTACCGGGCGCTCCGGTGCCTACCCGGACGGGACTTTCACCCGCAGGCCTGGACCAGCTTCGAGGACGCAACATGACCCCAAGGTTAGGGCATGTCTGGCAGACTCTTTTGGTCGCGCGGATCGCCCCGGCATCCAGGCAGCCCGCATCCACGCAGCCCGCATCCACGCAGCCCGCATCCACGCAGCCCGCATCCACGCAGCCCGCATCCACGCAGCCCGCATCCACGCAGATTGACGAGACAGGCCCTAACTCCCGCCGCGTGTGCTCAGCGCGCGCCCAGGCTCCGGCTCGGCGCGGCGCTTCGGCTCGGCGCCCCGCCTCGTGCTGCCCGCCCTGCAGGCGCCGCACCGGCCGAACACGGTCAGGTGGCCCACGTCGGTCTCGAAGCCGAGTTCACGGTCGAGCGTGTTCACGAGGTCGCCAACGGTCGCCGGGCTGGCCTCCGTCACGTTTCCGCAGTCCCTACAGACGAGGTGCACGTGATCCGCCTGCGCCGCCAGGTGGTAGGTCGGAGCGCCATGTCCGAGATGCGTGTGACTCACCAGGCCGAGCTGCTCGAGTAGCTCGAGGGTGCGGTAGACCGTGGAGATGTTCACGCCCCTGGACGTCAGCTGCACGTCGGCGCAGATATCCTCGGGTGTCGCGTGTTCGAGCTTGCTGATCGCTTCCAGCACAAGCTGCCGCTGCGGTGTGACACGGTATCCGCGCGACCGGAGTTCCTCGTGCCACGTCCGGGTCATGCGCCGAGTCTACGGCCTCGGGCCGACGACGCGGCGTGGCCCGCTTCCGCGCACATGCTCGCGGGTTTTCACGGCACATGCTCGCGGGTTCACGTAGCCGCCGAGCTTGACACCGGCCGCCAAATGCTATTGCCATGTCGGCACCCTCCGACATAGCCTGCGGCTACGCGGGAAAGGAGGTGGTCCAACAGCATGTATAGCAGTAGGACTCGCGAGGTGGCTGTCAGCTAGCCGCCGTCCCGCCTGAACGCAGGCCGCGGATCGGCGGCCGGCGAACACTAGGCAGACACCGCACCCCCGGGCTGGCTGGAATTCGTCCATCCGGCCCCCGTATCAGCAAGCTAGGTGCCCTCAGTGGCGCTGGCCAGCCGGTGCGGGAGCGGCCCGGGGGATTTTCCTTCTCGGCCGTGCACCTTCCTGCCACCACGCCTCATCGCCGCTACGATCCGATTGGCCCGGCGAGCCGCTCGGCGGAGACAGCCCCTCGGCGGAGACAGCCGCTCGCGGTGGGTGAGACTCGTCTGCGTGCCGCCCGCCGCCGACCGGGCTCACGGGCGTTATCGCTGATCGTGACTCGCTGTCGATCGTATGTCAGGCTGCCGCCCAAATGGCCATCGTGTCGATCCACGAAACATGCCCTACTCAGCCCGGACTTCCGAAGCGAGGCGCTTGAGCTGTGCGGACACGTGCGGCTGGATCGGCTGGCCAACGGCGGCCATGTCATAGGCCCACGCCAGATCTTCCCCCACCAGGCCGTAGAGCCTGTGGCCCGCGACGATCTCCTTCGCGGTGGCGGTACGGGCCACGATATCGGTGCGAAGCTCGATCCGCCTTTCTGTTACCTCGCCCAGGTACACCTCCGCGACCCCGGTGGGATGCGCGAGCAGCAGCTCGACACCGCCGCCAGGCTGCGGCCGCCAGTAGCCGCTCTCCGTGGCGAGCGGCCGCCCAGGGATGCCTTTCTCGTCGAGCAGCCAGGTCCGGCTCACGTAGATAAGGAATGGCTTGCCGTTATGCGTAAAGCTAATTTCCTGACCGAACCTGAAGCTCTCGATGGTCGGGTATCCGCCGATTCCCGCGCCCTCCCACCTGCCGAGCAGGAACAGCAGCGGAGCCAGGTCGGGATGAGGCTCACCGGCCGGCGTCATCGTCCGCTCCGGCTTTCCTGCTCGTCCGCTGACTCGGCCACGTTCACCGACCTTACCGGCCCCGCCACGTTCGCTGATTTCACTGGCTCGGCAACGTGCACAGATTTCACCCGCTCCGCGGACCCGACCGCCCTCCCGCCCGCACGGTAAAGCCGCGCCGCCAGCCAGACCGCCGCGACCGCGATAGCGCCGAATACCACCGCCAAAATGGCCACGCTGAGCACACCGGACATGGCGGCAGCATACGGCGCTGCGGCTGCTGCCGCGGCGGCGCCATGCCGTCAAGCCACGAGCTTCGCCGAAGTGGCCAGTCGCTGGACGTCGGTCACGCCAAGAAGCCGTTGCTTGACCCATATCCCCGGCAGCGGCGGCCGCGACCATTACCCCGGCGACCGGTCATGCTGGGCTCCTGCCCACCGCGACCGGGCCTAGCTGGGGTTCGCGCCCCTGCGACCGGGCATGGCTGAGCTCTCCCTCAACCGGTCGGCCCTAGCTGGGCTCCTGCGCGCGCTGCGGCCCATCGCTGAGCCCACGGCGACGGGGGCCATCGCCGGCCCACACCCAGAGCCAGGGCCGTCGCCCTTGCCCGCCCGGCTTGTTAGGGTCGGCGCATGACGACGCGATCACTCGTGGTCAAGGTTACGGCGGGCAAGGACGACGCGGAACGCTGCAACCAGGCATTCACCGTGGCCGCGACGGCTGCGGCCAGCGGTGTACCGGTTTCCCTTTGGCTTACCGGCGAGGCGGCCTGGTTCGCGCTACCCGGCCGCGCGGAAGAATTCGACCTGCCGCACGGTGCCCCGCTCGCGGATCTGCTGGCCGGCGTGCTCGCGTGCGGCACAGTGACCCTGTGCACCCAGTGCGCCGCGCGCAGAAACATCGCGGAGCAGGATGTCATCAAAGGAGTGCGGATCTCTGGGGCCACGACGTTCGTCGCGGAGATCACCGCCGACGGCGCCCAGGCTGTCGTTTACTGACAACCGCGGCGACCGCGCTACCGGGCCGACCGCCTTCCGGGGCCGCGCCATCTCGGGGCGCCGCTCAGTGTGCCACGGCGGCCAGGCGCTCCTCGCGGAGCCGCCGCGCCCACTCCTCGTCCTGGTCCGCGACCGGCGTGAGTGGCCCGACCGCCCAAGTCAGCAGCAGATCCGCCAGCGCTGGGTTGCGGACAAGGACGGGGCCATGCAGGTACGTGCCGAGGATCCGGCCCGCGTATGCGCCTTCCGTGCCGTCACCGTTGCCGACGCCGCGCACGGTGCGCGACAGCGGCCGTGCGCGGCGACCAAGCGCGGTGATGCCCTGATGATTCTCGAATCCGGTCAGCTGAGGTATCCCGAGCGCCGGGTCGACGTCGGCGAGTATCTCCCCGACACCTCGCCTTTCACCACGGCCGCTGCGGATATCGAGGAGGCCAAGGCCGGGCAACTGCTGTCCCTCGTCGCCGCCGAACTCCGTACCTAGTAGCTGATAACCCGCGCAGACAGCGAAGATCACCGCACCAGATGCCGCCGCTGCGGCAAGCCCGCCGTCCGCGCGCAGCCGCTGTGCAGCGAGTATCTGCGGCAAGTCCTCGCCGCCGCCCATGAGGTAGATGCCACCATCGCGGGGCACCGGCTGGTCGGAATTCACGCTGACGGCCTCGGTCGCGATGCCGCGCAGCCACGCACGCCGCTCGAGCACGAGCAGATTACCGCGATCACCGTAGGTGCTGAGCAGGTCCGGATAGACCCAGATCAGGCGGAGGAGCCTGCCGGTCACGACACCCTCCCCAAGGTTGCCCGGATCTGCTGGAAGGCCGTGTAGTTGGCGAGCACGTCCAGCCTGCCCTCCACGAGGTCCACCGCTTCGTCGATACCCCCGGTCAGCTGAAACGGGATCTTGTCGGCCTCGAGCCGTACCGCTAGGTCGAGGCGGCGCTCGCCGGTCAGGAACACACGGCGGCCGCTAAGCACCCGGTAGTCGACATCCCACAGCCAGGAGGTATCCCTGCCGTCAGGCTCCTGCGCGTTCACCGCGAGCACAATGGGCGTCGGCGGTGGATCAAGCACGTCGAACGCTTCCAGCCAGCCAGCCGGATTCTTGGCGAGCAACAGCCGCACCGCCCTGCCGCGCCGCTCCACCAGCGTATAGCGGCCGGCGACGGAGATCACTTTCCGCAGCGACGGCAGCGCCTGTACGACGGCGACACCAAAGAAATCTACGACCGCGAGCGCGACAACCGCGTTCGCGCGGTTGGCCCGGCCAGGCAGGGCGAGGTCGAGCTCGTGGGCCCGGCCAGCGGAATCGATCACCTTTCCGCCGTCCAGGACCCAGCTCACACGCGGCCGGGCACACGAACACTCGCCACACCGCCAGTCATCGCCATGCCTGCGCAAGTGGGAGCCGCATTGCGGACAGCACCATGAGTCCTCACGCCACCGCTGGCCCGCCGACACCCACGTAACGCTCGGTGCAGACGACGCCGCCCACGCCACGAGGGGGTCGTCGGCGTTGGCCACGACCCTGGCACCCGACGCGGCACCGAGCGCGTCCCGCCACTGCCGGGCGAGGAGCCAGATCTCGGCCGCTCTGTCCATCTGGTCGCGGCTTAGATTCAGCAGCACAACCACCCGCGGCGCGGTCGCCCTCAGCACCCGGGGCAGATACTTCTCGTCAACCTCGAGCGCCGCGTAGGGCGCATTGGGAGCCTGGCCGAGGGCCGCGGCGAGGCCCTCCTCCATGTTCGCGCCGAATGCGTTCGATGCCACCGCCTGGCCGAGCGCGCCGAGGCCAGCCGTCACCAGCCGCGTGGTCGTCGTCTTGCCGTTGGTGCCCGTGACGAGGACAACCTGCCGACCGGCCGCGAGCATCGAAAGCAGGTCGGGCTCGAGCCAGAGGCCGACCTTCCCGCCGATGACCGAGCCGTCACCGCGGCCCGCCATTCGCGACAGTCGGCCGGCCGTCCCGCCCATGGCTGTGGCAAGCCGCGCGCGCAACGGAAGTCTGTCCATTGGCCCGATGGTATCGGCCTCAGATGAGGGTCACGGTGAACCCGTGCTCCTTCGTCCGCGCCCGCGCGAGCCCGGCGGCCGGACGCTCACGAGGCCCTGCTTTACCCGCGGCTCGGGTACCCGTACCGCCGGACCCGACGGTAGGTCATCCGGAGCCCCCTCGTCGACGCGATCCACCATGAACCGGCCGGGCCAGGAAAGAACGCGCAGCAGCCAATTCGCCCTCATGCAACGCGCTGCCTCGGCCGCACGCTCGCGGCCATTCACGCCTATCAGCACCGTGTCGATGTCGCCGAAGAAGGCCTTATGCTCATCGCTGCCGACCAGAGCGTTCCACGCCGGTAGGCGGTTGCGTTCGAGTTCCATCGACAACGGATGCCGCGCCAGGTGGTCGAGCCGGTCCTCGGCCGTCACCCCAGGCCCGTCCGCGATGCGGAGGTCGTACGTCAGATCAGGTGCCTGACTGAAAGGACTCGGGGCCGCGAATGCCTGCTCGATCTCGTGCACCCAGCGGAGCTGTGGGATCACCCACGCCGCGCCTGCGCGGCCGCCCACCAAGTCGATGGTGCCGTCGAGGATCCGCAGTGCGGTATTGGCCACACTGTCCATCAGCTGACACGGATCGTAGGATTCCCGCAGCGACGTGGCACGTGCCGATACTGCTCGGTCGATCACCGTAGCCAGCACGCATTCGCGCAGCCGCTGCTCGCTCTCGAATCCCGCCCACCTGCGGCGCACAGGTTCGGGTGCGGCGGGGATCGCGTGGTTGGTCAGGAACGCGAGAACGAGCGTCTCCGCCCAGATGCGCAGCCACGCCTCCTCCTGCGAGGCGGACATCAGCTCTGCCGTGCGCAGCTCGATAAGACTGCACGCTCTGCCGTAACGGCATAGCCTCCCGCACGCGGCCGAACGGCTACCGGTTATCGGCGGGGCAGGCCCGGCAAGCACCCGCTCGCGTCGTTCGCCGAGCGGGATGCGGACCCGAAGCGGCCGGTCCATGCCGTCGGCGAACACCGCGGCGATCCCGGGCTCTAGCGAGACGACCTGACGGGACTGCTCTCGGTCAAGGTTCATCGCGGCGCCTACCAGCTCACGGTCGTCATGTGCCGGTAGCCGGTGGACCACCTTCAGCGCGGTGTTCTTCACCACATCGGGCAGCAGCTTCGTCGGGATCTGTTCGGCGACCACGATCCCCTCACCGTAGGCGCGGATCTCCGCGAGCATGCCAGCGAACAGCTCGACGGCATGTGAGCTCGACCGCTCCTGCCCGCGGTTGCGCAGCAGCCGATGTGCCTCCTCGATGACGATGACGTGGCGCAGACCCGCCGCCTTCTCCCGGCGGGCGCGCAGCCGAAGGTGCTCAACGATCCGGATGATCAAGGTGCCCATGAGAAACGCCTTGTCCTCGTCGTTCGCGACATCCTCGATGGCGAGCACCACGTTACGGCGGAGCAGCTCGCTGATATCGGCGGGATGGCCACCCTCGAAGAACCGGCCCGCGGAGCCGATCCGTAGCGAGCGCAGCCGCACATCCACGAACCCGCGCACATCGGCCTGTAGTTCCTTGCCGTAGCCGACATCCTCGACCACCTCGATCGCGGTGCGCTGTAGTTGCGCGAGGGTGGGCACCGCGGGCACTGCGTACGCACCCGGAACGCCGCCGCCAGTCACCACGTCCCAGCCGTTGGCCTCGTACACGCGCTGGAGTGCCTGCGACATAACCTGCGGGAATGGCTCCTCCGCGTCGAAGGCGGCCTGGAAAAGTGCCCGCACCATGTCAATATGCGCCTGAACCGGATAACCAGGCTCTGGCGCGAGCGGGTTCACCGACAGCGGGATCGCCTGCGGGTCAGTCGGATTGATCACCGTGACTTGAGCGATACCTTCTACCCGGCCTGCCATCGCCGCGTACTCCGACTTGGCGGGCTCGATTGCCAGCCATGGCAGGCGCGCCCGTGTCAGCCCCTCGAGCAGATGCCTGACCGTCTCCGACTTGCCCGCACCGGTGGCGCCGGTGACAAACGCATGCCGGTTCAGGGTGGCAAGTGGCACATGAAACGTGCCGACAGGCCGATCCTGGCCGTCGAGTATCGCGCCGAGGTCGATCATTTCCGGTACGGCGGGCCGATGGTCTGCGGCGCCGTCCGTCTCGCTCGTCACGTCGAAGTATCCGGAGTCGAGCACGCGCAGACCCGGAACCTCACGGCGGGGCAGGCCCGCGAGTACGGCGATGGCGCCAGCCGTGGCGGGGAAGGGCACGCGCGCGCGTTGTCCAGAGCCATGCGCGTTATCTCCGCAGTCGCGCGCGACCCGTGCTGAGCTGTAGCCGCCGTGCCCGCGGTCGCGCGCGCCGTCTCCGCGGTCGTGCGCGCCGTGCCCGCGGTCGCGCGCGCCGTCTCCGTGGTCGCGCGCGCCGTCTCCGCGGTCGCGCGCGCCGTGCCCGCGGTCGTGCGCGCCGTCTCCGCGGTCGTGCGCGCCGTCTCCGCGGTCGTGCGCGCCGTCTCCGCGGTCGTGCGCGCCGTCTCCGCGGTCGTGCGCGCCGTTTGCACAGTCGCAAAGGTGAGCCGCGAGCGCGTCCGCAAGGCTGCGGGCTTCAAGACCGCAGCGCAACCGGTACGGGTGGCGAGTGAGATCCACCGAGCCGATGAGGACCGGCGCGACGCGGCGCAACTCGGCCGGAGTCGCGGCGCCCGCGAGAACCCGAACGTTCCAGAGTCCGGCTTCGCAGAAGGCCTCGAGCTCCTGAATACGGCGCTCGGCGCGCTCGACATCGAGCCTGGCGCGCTCTTCCTCGAAACGGCGGCTCGCGGTGAGCTGGGTACGCAGCTGCGCCATCTCGGCGTCGAGTAGCTGCGTGGGCTCGGCGACAATCAGCCAGCCGAATGGCCGGTCCATGAGCGTGACCAGTGTGGTTTCGAACAGTGTGGGCTGCCGCGCGTCCTGCGGCGGTTCCCGCCCGTCGTTACCAGCAAGCGGCGGAGCCTGTCTGCCCGCGCACGGTGTCCAGACCAGCCGATCGGCGTCACGGAGCCAGCTGTCAGTGATCACCGTGCCGCGCGCGCCGTTCGGGAAAAGCATGCCGGTTAGCTGGGATGGTGACAGCCCTGCTGAAGGACCGGCAGCGTGCCACGGGGAGCGCGACTGTTCCGGTCCCGGCGCCCGCGCCGACGGCGTCGTTTGCGCGGTCAACTGATCCACGCCGCAGGGCGAGGCCAGCGGTCCCGCATTGGTGATCAGTTCGAGCGGCGCACCTCCGCCGCGCGACAGCCAGCCGACCACGAAAGGCTGGCCACGTTGCGCGGCGCTCAGCGCAGCGGGAAGAACCGCGACGAAATCCGACTCCGGCGAACCGACTCTGACGGGCGCGGGCACCGCGAGAATGCGGTACCAGGGCCTCGGCAATACCGCAAGAAGCTCTGCTGTCTCACTCACGAAGTGTGCATAGCACGATGCCGCCTGTCGCGTCAGCAGAACGAAACTCTGGCTCTGCAGGTGTGCCGCGCCAAGGTAAAACTCGCCATCCGGCCGAAGGCGTCTTGATCCCTTATCGCCGGAATTAGGATTCCCCGATGAGCAGCCCAAGCAGCCAACGTCGGGCGCATGGTCCCGATCGCGGGATTGGCGTCGCGTGTGGATTTCGTATTGACCCGCGAATCGACCAATCGTATAGACAGGCTGTATAAGCGGAGCAACCACCGGGCGCGGCCCAGCGGCGCGGCGCGGCGCGCGGGGTGCGGCGCCGCGCAGGGTACGGCCCAACGCGCTTCGGCGCGGTCATGATCCCGACCGTGTTAACCTGCCTGCGCTTTCGGCCGGAAATCTAACACGATTATGGATCCTGGGGCGCAACGTTGCCTGGCTGACCGCGGTCGGCCAGGATGGCGGCCCGGTAAGGAGCGCGCCCAGACTGGTGGTCCGGCGAGCGGCCGTCTACGAGGAGTCTCGGCGCCGCCGTTTACGCCAGTCGAGGCGATCGGGCGGCGGACCCAGATTGGGCGGCGGCTGATCTTCCCCCTGCCAGTTAACAGGCGTGGGCGGTCGGCCCGAAGAGACGGGGGGCCGACCAGGCGGGCCGCCAGCCTTCGAACCTGCGGTGCCAGCCCCGGGCCCACCACCAGGCCCAAGCCCCCCACCACCAGGCCCAAACCCACCATCAGGCCCAGGCCCACCACCAGGCCCAAGCCCCCCACCACCAGGCCCAAGCCCACCACCAGGCCCAAGCCCACCACCAGGCCCAGGCCCACCACCGGAACCGTGATCACTGCCAGGCCCAAGCCCGCCACCGGAACCAGACGGCGTCAAGGCGGCGAACGGCCCATGGTCTGCTGGCAGCCACCCTTCAGCTGCAGCGGCCGCCGTCTGGGCCGCCGTATGGGCCGGCGTATCGGCCGCCGTATGGGCCGCCGCGGGCGAAACAGCCTGCGCGACAGTCTGCGGCGGCGACAACATCGCCTCATCCAGGCTCTGCAGAGTGGTGGTGGGTAGCGAGAGTATCGCCGGATTCGCATCGGCCATCACCACCCGCCGCCCTTCCTTGGCCGCGGACGTGATGATCATCGCGCTGGGCGGGAGTTGCTGCAGCTCATGCTGTTCCACGAGGAACTCCCTGGACCGCTGCGAGGTGCGGGCGAGCGAATCGTTAGCGCCCGTGGCCCGTGAGGTGTTCACACCCCACGCCGTGCTCAAGTTGATCCCGTCGGTCACCGATTCGCTCGCACTGGTGCCGTACGCATAACTGGCATCCCTGCTGCGGGACTGGGTGGAGTGCCCAAATGGCATCAGCACGCTCTCATGACTGCGAACCCGGCCGTGGCTACGGCCCGTAGTCTCGCTCGTCGAGGTCGACATCGACACCGAATCGGCCGTGCCTACCGTGCTCGTATATGAGTCTGCGACGGTGTCCGTGACCGACGTGCCGACGGTCTCGGTGAGCTGGCTGAGAACGAACAGATGCTCCGTGCCGATCTGCTCGCTCGCGGCCTTGGCGTCCTCCGCGTTGCCGAGCCGCATGAACGCGACAGCGGCGTTTCCCCGGCCGATGCGCTCCCGCACGTGACCGGGAACTGACCGGTAGGCAAGCACAAGCCCTGTCCTGGTCTGCTCGCAACTGTCGCAGAGCCGGTCGAGCACGTCGCCGCGGAGCTTCTCCGCGCCGAGCAGGAATACCGTGTGCTGCCACGGCTGTCCGGCGGGAGCGTGCCGGACAGTGTGCGTGAGCGCGGTGACGATGAACGTGCCGAGCACCCTGTTGCCGAACACGCCCGCGCGCCGGTCGGTCGAAAGGACGCGCAGCCTTGCCGGGGCGAGTCGTGCCGGTGCGGAGCCCAGGTTCGCCAGCTTTCGCAGCTGGGATTCCAGGGCCCAGGCGCGCTCGATTACGACCCGGTCCGTCGCCCCCCGGCCGAACATGGTTCCTATCCGCTCAAGCTGCTTGGAGTCGATGAGACCTAGCCGCAGATCATCTCGTGGGTCGCCCACCTGCGCCAGCGCCCGAAGCGCCGCATTGAGCTGTGCGATGGTTGGCTGGCCGCCGAGCACCTCGAGCATGCGCTCCAGAATCGAGTTGTCGTAGGACAAGTCCCGGGTGCTCGCCCGCTCCTCGCTCACGTTCACGACGAGGGACAGGATGTCGGCTAGTTCCTCCTTGCCAAGTCCGGTGCCAATGTCCAGCCTGGGCAGGTCGGCCGGCAACACCCAAACAAGCGGGTCGATGCCGGACCGCCTGGCCACCGAGATGAGGTCCGCAGCGGCCGCACCTTCGGACAGATCGACGACCGTTACCTCGCCACCAGAGCTCAGCCTGGCGGCGCCGATCAGGGTACTCAGCGCGGACCAGCCAGGAACCGTGCCACCGGCCACATCGACGCGATCGAGCTCGGTGGGCAGCGAGACGGCGTACCACTGCAGTTGCTGTTCGTAGGCCGTGCGGCGTGCCTGCCACTCATGGAACCGCCTTGCGTGCTCCTCCTGCCACGCGAACAGCCGGCTCTCCTGCTCCGCGCGGATCTTGCCGAGCCGCTGGCGCTCCTCGCCGATCCTCGACCGAAGTGCCTGATCACCCCGCCAGACCGCATATGCACTGAGCAACGCACCGGCCAGGAAGACGACGATCCCGCAGGCGGTGAGCAGGCCGCTGAGCAACCCCGTGATCCAGGCCGCGAACAGCGCCGCGGCGAACACGAGCGCAACGCAGAACGCCAGCTTCAGCGGCCGGTTGAGCAGATTCTCCTCGCGCCGCTGCGCGGCCACCCACTCAGGATTGAGCTGCTCCTGCTCGGGCGGCGTAGGGCGGCGCGGCGGCGGGCCAGGATCAGGGCTGCGCAATGTGTACTGCCAGCCCAGGTAGACGCGGTCCGGCCGGAAAACGCGCGGGCCGCGATCTGGCGCCGTGGAAACGGCGGTCAGGCCGGCCATCGCCGCTGCCCCGCGGACTGCCTGGGGATCATTCTTTCCAGCTTAGGATCCTGCGGGGCGGCTGGGCGTGCCGTTCCGGCAGGCGCCGGATGGTCGCCGTCCTGAATCTCCTGGTGCTGCCGGTCACCGGCGGGTCCGAGGCGCCGGCCCAGGTGATCGTCGGCCAGGTCGCCGCCGCGGTTGACCGGATCGCCGTTGATACCGAACGGCTGCCGTGGTGGCGCGGATTCCTGCGCGGCGGCGCCCGGCACGGCGGGCCGCGGGACCGCTCTATCCGCGTCGGCGTTCGCCCGCCTGCGGTGCCGCTTACGGTATGGTGCGGCGAGCCGTGCGCGAACGGTCTTGCCGAGCGGAACGAGCCGCCGCTGTGGCGCCTTGACCATGAGCACGAACTCCCCGTTGCCCAGGCCGCAGAGCGTCTCCGGGGACACCACCGGCCTGTGCACGAAAGCGGCGTCGGCCGGTCGGAACGCGGGAGCGGCCGTCAGGCCTGCTGCCGGATCACCCCGCGCCCTGACGTGCGCACCGGGCCCACGAGCCACGTCCGCACCTGCTCCCCCTGCCGTCACGGTGGCCCCGCCGGGCGCCTGCGGTCCGTCCGCATCGCCCGGCACCAGCTTGTCGCCGGTGATCCTGGCAAAACGCTCCGCCATCACCGGATCCGTCATTCGGTGCAACACCACCGCATTTACCTTTCCGGCAAGCTTGTCCGCCGCCTGCGCCGAGGTCGTCGTGAGCACGGCAGCAAGGCCAGCCGTCGTACCACGACTGATCAACTCGGTGAGCACCCGGGCGGGGATGTCGCCGCACTGTTCGAACCAGACGAGGCCGTCGCCCTCGACGCCGATCCTGCGCAGCTCGGCACAGACGGCAATGACATCCTGAGCGACCAAGCTGGCCACGGCCGCTGCCGACCTGCCAGGGCCCTCGCCGGCCAGCGAGAACAGCACGACGCCACGCTGCCTGACGGCCATGCCGAGATCGACAAGGGAGGCCGGGGCACGCACCAGCCTGCCAGCGGCATTGGGTGGTGGCGGCCCGAGCCACCGGCCGAGCCCCGAGGAGCGCAGCTGAGTGAGCTGGCCCGCTGGGGCAGCCATTGCCTGCGGGTCAGCTTCGAACAGGCTGGCCGAGACCTCGACCCGCTCGATGAGCGCGTCACGCTGCGGAAGGAACCGCGGCACGTGCTGCGCTCTCGCGCGCAGTGCCGCCGGGTTGAGCAGGTGCGCGAGCTCGTCGAGCAGTGGCGTGCGCGGGTCACCTGGCGTCGCGTCGAGCACGGCGAAAAGGTCGTTCAGATAGGCGCCACAGCTGCGGCGGTACTGGTCGGCCGTGCCCGCCCAGTCGATCATCCCCATCACCAGCGCCGCGCGGCGGCCGGGGTCGCCACGACGGAAGGGTTCGTAGCACGCCGGCCCGGTGGCGGAGAAAACCTGCAGCGGCGCACCGGTTGCGCCGCACACGATCGCGAACCATTCGGCGAGCTGCCTGCTGCCGGAGAGGTCGACGGCGATCACCGGTTTCCTGCGCCTGATCGCGGCGTGCACGAGCTGAAAACTAGTGGACGTGGTGCCGGAACCGCTCGCGCCCGTGCACAGGACGCCGGCAGTAATCTCGGTCCAAGACAGCGCGGCACGGCCACCACTCGGCGCCGCGATACCAAGACATGCCCCGTCCCTGGTGACCACGGCGCCAGCGCTGACCGCACGGGTCACATACCACCTGCGGATCACGGTCAGCGCACCAGGCCGCGGCGCGGCAAGGCTCCACTCGTCGGTGTGCAGCCAGCTCAACCACAGGGCGATCGCCGCCTCTGCCGCGCCCGTCACGAGGGCCAGCGGCAGCTGCCTGGGCAGCCAACCGCCCATACCGCCAAACGCGGCGCCCAGGTGCATGACCCGGCCCGGGTCTCCGTCGACGCCTCGCAGGTAGCCGACAATGTTCCGGGGCCCTGCGAGGAAGCCGCTCACCGCGGTCGCGGGGGTGATGGCGAGCGCCCAGATCACGCCGGCGGCGGCCGGGACGGCGAGCCATTGTGGCCGCCACCTGGTCAGCTTGGTGATCGCAAAGAAAATGACGGCCAGCACGATGGTGAGCTGGGCGACGACGAGATGGGCGAGCACCACGAGAACGCCGAGGGCAGCGAGGAACTCGGCGCGCCGTGGTGTTGTTTTCGGTATCAGGTAGCGCGCGCGCCGCGGCACGCGCTCCCGGGTTGTCGTTATGCCGGTTGACATCTCGGCTCAAGGGTCCCAGCACCTCTGGGTGCCTGTCCAGACGCCCGTCGTAACCGCTGGTCGCGGTCGCGAAACCCCGGTGGAGGCCGTTAAGTCGAGATCATCGTGCCCGCCGGGTCGTGCGGGCGCGTGGTGCTCACGGATGCGCGGTCTCGCCGACGACGATCGCGAGCGCCACGAGCAGGCCGGTGACGATTCCTGGCAGCGCGGACTTCAGCACGATCTTGAGCAACGTCCAGCTCACCGGAAGGCCGAGGGCCTCCGCGCCCTCACGGTAGGAACTCGGTACCTGGGCGAGTGAGGTCTCGGTGGCCTTGGTGATGTACGGGATCGCGATCACCGACAGCACCAAGACGGTCGGCAGCAGGCCATAGCCCCAGTGGAATTTCACCACCAGCGCCGCATAACCGACGTATCCGAGCACGATGGACGGGATCCCCGCCAGCACCCCGTCACCTTGTCGTTCATCCGGTTCAGACTGCGCAGTAACGTCGTCTTGCCCGAGCCGGTCGGCCCGAGCAGCGCGGTGACCGCGCCAGGGGTGAAGTTCAGCGAGATGTCTTCCAGGACCGTCTTGGCCCCGAAGCCGAGCGTCAGGTCGGTTGTGCGCACGGCGGGACCAGATCTGGCGTCGCTGCCGTAGCCATCTCATGGCGGACGGCCGCCGCGCCCGTTTGGAACGGCTCTACGGAGCCGGCCTCGAACGACACGTCGCTGCGCTCCCCCACATTTGAAATCCACTGACACTCGCATTAATAGCCAGTGATGGTTAAGTGGAGGTGAACGCCGGGCGACGTCGAGCGCGGTCGCGCATGTCCGACAGCGAACGGCCGCGGGTTCGCGCTGATCCCGCGGCCGTTCGAGGCAGAGGTGACGATTAGATCACGATATCGACCTTGGCCACCCGGCCATAGCCCGCGGAAATGGGCCTGTCGACGGCCACGCCGCCGGGGGCCAGCACCCGCACCGTCCAGTCGCCTGGCGCCGCGAAGAAGGTGAAACCACCCGCGTCACCGAGCGGTACCTCGGCGACGAAATCGCCGCCCGCATTGAGCAGCCTGGCGTAGCCGGTGGTAACCGCCGAGCCGCTGCGGCTGACCTGCCCCTGGACTACCGCCTGGCTGTCGATGTCGATCCCGGCCAGGCTCGTCACACCGCCCGCCGGGGCTCCGCATCCGTCCGTCACTTGGCCTCCCCAAGCTCGATGGGCACGCCGACCAGGGAGCCATACTCGGTCCACGAGCCGTCGTAGTTCTTCACGTTGCCCTGGCCGAGCAGTTCGTGCAGCACGAACCAGGTGTGCGCGGACCGCTCACCGATCCGGCAGTAGGCGATGGTGTCCCTACCGAAATCCAGTCCCGCCTCGTGGCCGTACAGCGCGCGGAGCGCGTCGTCCGACCTGAACGTGCCGTCGTCGTTGGCGGCCTTCGCCCAGGGCACGTTCTTCGCGGTTGGGATATGCCCAGGCCGCTGCGCCGATTCCTGAGGCAGGTGCGCGGGCGCAAGCAGCTTGCCGCTGAACTCGTCGGGTGAGCGCACGTCCACCAGGTTCTGCTTGCCGATCGCCGCCACCACCTCGTCACGGAACGCCCGAATCGAGGGGTCGGCCTCGCTGGCCACATACGACGTGCGCTGCCGCTGCGGAACGTCTTCCACAAGCTCGCGGGAGTCAAGCTCCCACTTCTTACGGCCGCCGTCGAGCAGCTTCACATTCTGGTGGCCGTACAGCTTGAAATACCAGTACGCATAGGCCGCGAACCAGTTGTTGTTGCCGCCGTAGAGGATGACGGTGTCGCCGTTCGAAATCCCCCGCTCGGACAGCAGGGCCTCGAAACCCGTCTTGTCCACGAAGTCACGCCGGACGGGGTCCTGCAGATCCTTCTTCCAGTCAATCTTGACGGCGTCCGGGATGTGGCCTTTGTCATAGGCGCTGGTGTCCTCGTCAACCTCGACGAGCACCACGCCAGGATCGGACCGGTGAGCTTCCACCCAGTCGGCGTCCACGAGCGCGTCGGAGCGGCTCATGCGGGAACCTCCTTGTCAGGATCGGCCGATAGCCGCCCATGGCGGCTCGGCCAGAATTTTCTGATCAGCAAATACACTTCGCAGCCCACGCAGTAACCGAAGGCCGCGTTAAGGAAGGCCGCGGCGAGCGCCGCGGCGGTTGCGACAATGCCCAGTGCGGTGACGCCCGTCGCGTAACCGGCTACGCCGACCGCGCAGAAGACCGTGCCAACCGCCTGTGCGAAGCGCGGCGGCGCGGCGGGCTCGAGTTCGGCCGGAGGCCCCAGGCGTGGCCGGACCAGCCAGCGGAAGAGCAGTCCGTACGGCGCGTACTGGAGCCCGAGCAGGGCGCCGGTCGCGAAGACGAGGGTCTGCGCGGCGAGCAGCGACCCGCTGCCTGTGAGGAGTATCACAGCGAGCACTACCGTGGAGAGCAGCGCGGCGAAGCGCTGGCCTCGGGGATCTACCTGCATGTTTACGCGCTCCTGTGGTGGGGGATTCGAGCGCGGCCCCGTGCGTCCCGTGTCAGGAGGCAGGCGTGGCGCCGCGCAGGTGCGGCCGTGGCGCCGGACACAGCGCGGTAGCCACGCGGCAGAAGTCAACCGCGCGCCGCTTGGTCAGCAGCCGCTCCGGCCTGCGGCCGGGCCAGCGGCTTGCGCTGGGATGCACGTACCCGATGCTATGTGGGCGGATCCGGGCTGTCACGTCTTACGCCGTCGTGCTGGTGGGCGACCGGCCGGTGCGGGTCGAGCGCACGCCGCTAGCTGCGGCGCCACCAGCTGCGGTGCCACCCGCTGTCGCGCGGTCCTGTGCAGCGAAATTCGCTGCCGCGAAGTTCTCTGCCGCACCGCTTTCTGCGGCGCCGTTCGCTGCCGCGAAGTTCTCTGCCGCACCGCCCTCTGCCGCACCGGTCTCTGCCGCACCGCCCTCCGCCGCACCGCCCTCCGCCGCACCGCCCTCCGCCGCACCGCCCTCTGCCGCACCGCCCTCTGCCGCACCGCCCTCTGCCGCACCGCCCTCTGCCGCACCGCCCTCCGCCGCACCGCCCTCCGCCGCACCGCCCTCTGCCGCACCGCCCTCTGCCGCACCGCCCTCTGCCGCACCGCCCTCTGCCGCACCGCCCTCTGCCGCACCGCCCTCTGCCGCACCGCCCTCTGCCGCACCGCCCTCTGCCGCACCGCCCTCCGCAGCGCCGTTCGCTGCCGCGAAGCTCTCTGCCGCACCGTTTTCTGCCGCACCGTTCTGTGCCGCACCGTGCTTAGTGCCAAGCTTTGCCGCACCGGTGACCGCGCCAAGCGCTGCGATCACGTCGGCCTTACGCGGCTGGCCAGTGCCACGCCGCGCGATGGCGCCGTCCCCGCCGAGCACGAGGACGGTGGGGGTGCTGTGAATGCCGAGCCTGCGGACGAGCGGGAGGTTGACCTCCGCGTCGACCTCTACGAAGGTGACGCCCTCCACCATGCCGGCGACCTCGGCGAGGATTCGTCGCGTCGCGCGGCACGGCGCGCAGAATGCGGTCGAGAACTGCACGAGCGTAGCCCGGGATCCGAGCGGGCGACCCAACTGCGCCTCGGTCAGCACCCCGCCGTGCCTCCCAGCCGCGACGGTCATAGCAGCGACGCGCGCATCGCGGCCGGCACCGGCCGCGCTCGGGCCATCGCCCGCCGCGCCCGCTCCAGTGCCAGGTGCCCCGCCAGAACCCCCCTCCGACGCGGCCCCCCGGCTCACCGCGTCGGCCCCGGGGACCACGCGCAGCACGCCATTACGCCGCCGCCAGATCGTGCCGAACACAGTCGCGGAGGCGAGCACCGCGACGCAGACGACAACTCCCACAATCACGTTCTGCACAATACGCGGCGCGGAGCTGTCATTCCCGACCAGCTCAGCAGGCAGCGCGTACCGCCACCGACGTCGCGCGCCAGCGTCGCAAGATGGTGCCACCGCGCGCGAGCCGTTATGGATCATGCTCTTACCCGCGCGGCGCGGGCGGATCGCCCGGTCAGGAGGACAATGTGACCAGCGTCTGGCCGTGGGAGGTGATCTGGAAGCTGCTGATGCTCGCTGCCGGGACCGACGTCGATCCTGGATAAGAGGCATCGCGCTCGTTAGCGGGCACCACCCAGCTGCCCGCCATCGTCCGCTGCCCGGCGGCATCGGTCACCCACAGCTGGCAATTGGTGCCGCGCGGGATGCCCATAACCCACACGTTCAGCTCGGTCCCCCAGTGCCGCGGCAGGTACTTCACGATCGCGGTGACATGGGCCGCGGTGCCACGGCCCGACGCCTTGTCCCAGGTCGGCCCGGCCGCCACGTGCCGCGGCGCCGCAGGGCCCGACACAAGAGCGTCCACCCCGGCGAACGCGCCGACGGCGACCACCACGGAGGCTGCGACAGCGACGACGCCCAGCAGCACGCTGCGCTGCCGCCTGGCCTTTCGCCGCTTCGCCATCTCGTCAAGCATCGAGTCGAGCAGCTGCTCGGGCGGCTGCGTCGCAGTCGCCTGGTCACCCGGACTGCGTTCCGCCTCTGCCAGGCTCACGCGGCCGAGCAGGGCGGGCAGGCCTGCGAGGCCAGCAAGCTCATCCCTGCACGCGCTGCAACCGGCCAGGTGCTGGTCGACAACAGACCGCTCTGCGGGGTCGATCGCACCGACGACGTAGACACCCAGCAACTGCCGGATCTCACCGCATCCGGACGTATTCGCGGGTGTCATGGCGCCAGCCCCCTTTCCTCTAGAGCGAGCTTGAGCGCGCGCAGCGCATAGAACGTGCGGGACTTGACCGTCCCTGCTGGGATCCCGAGCACAGACGCAGCCTCAGCCACGGAATGACCGCGGTAGTACGTCTCGAGGAGAACCTGCCGGTGCTCTGGGCGCAGCGCGGACAGCGCATCGGCGACTGCCCACGACTCCAAGGCCCTCTCCGCCTCATCCTCGGCGGGAAGCAAGGCGATTGCCGCATCCCCGATCTCTGCCGGCCGCGCACGCCGCGCCCGGTATGTGTCCACCACGAGGTTCCTCGCCACGGTGAACAGCCACGGCCGCACCGGCCGCCCGGTCAGCGCGTCCGGATGCCGCCACGCGCGGAGCAACGTCTCTTGGACGATATCCTCTGCCGCTTGCCGGTCGCCACCGACCAGACGTTGAACGTAGCCGAGGAGCGGCCCTCCGTGCTCGGCGTACAGGGCACGGATCAGCTCGGCGTCGGCGACGGCGCCGCGCCGCACTGCCTGATCGCTGCGCTGCATGCCTGTAGCACGTCTGCGCCGCGCGTTCCGGTTCAAGCGGCTAGCCGTTGTTCTGAAACTCCACGCCTTGGGCCGACGCGGTGACTTCGAAGCCGCCCGTCATCACCCGCACGCCGCGGATCTGCAGGTGCATCGGCAGGTCGCGCACCGGCATGGCGATGGCAAGCCTGTTGCCGAGCAACTCTGTCGGTACCACCACGGGCACCCCGCCCGCGACCGTGACATGACGCGGTGCAACCTCGATGGCGGAATTGCTGACACGCAAGGAGACCGCGGCGGAGACCGGCACGTCCAATCCCAGGTAGCCAAGTTTGCCTGACAGTTTCAGGTCGCCGCCGTCGGGCGCGAGCTTGATCCCTGGCGGCAGCCGCTGCTGCACGGATGCGAAGGGAATGAACGCCGTCGCGGCGGCCCGGTCGGCGGTCATCGAACCTTGCCCGTTGCCGATAACCCGGTTCAGCGGTGCGTTGACCCCGGTGAACCGAGCGTGCAAATCCCGCATCTGCATGCCGCCAGCGGTCAGCGAACTCAACGTGATGTCAACCTCTTTGTAACGTCCCGCCACGACCTGGGTGAGGAATGGGAACCCCTTGATATGCACGGTTGGCTGAGTCGGAAAATGGTAAGAAGCAGCGACCCGGCTGGCGATCTTCCGCTGCGCGACGTAGGCGGAGATCCTGTCGGCCGCCACCAGCAAGATCACCAGGACAACGAAAAGAATCAGGAGTTTCCGCATCGCCGCTAAACCTACCCGCCGGCGAAAGGCGGCAGGACCTCAATCACCGAGCCCTCACCGACCGCGACACCTGCGGCGGGGCGTGCGCCAGCCGACGCGCCGTCAACAAGGAACGATGACCTGGCCAGCACCTCGCGGAAGCGGCGGTCGGTGCCGCGGTGCGAGCTCGCCGCGGCGAGCGCTTCCGCGAGCGTGCGTGCCTCTACCGCCTCCTCAGCGACGCCAGCCGCCTCCCTGGCCGCCGCCCAGTAGCGAATTGTCACCGTTGCCACGTCGGTTATCCTCACTTGTGACGGGATCCGGGCGACGCTGCCCCCGGATCCCTATCTGTTTTACCCGGTCGGCGGCGCGTCGGTGGAGGTGACGGCGCTTGAGCAACCTGCTCGTGCTCACTGGCGCACTCGAACCGTCGGCTGAGGTGCTGCCCGCGCTTGGCTTGCTCCTGCACTCTGTCCGGGTGGCACCTGCTGAGGCATCCGCACTGGTAGAAACGGCGCCCGCGGACGCGGTCCTGGTCGACGCCCGGCGGGAACTCGCGCACGCGAAGAGCCTGTGCCGCCTGCTGCGCACCACGGGCTTGGACTGCCCGCTGCTCGTGATCGTGACGGAGGGCGGGCTTGCCGCGCTCACCGCCGAGTGGGGCGCAGACGACGTCCTGCTCAACACGGCCGGCCCGGCGGAGGTAGAGGCCAGGCTGCGGCTCGCGGCCGGGCGCCGGGCCGGGCAGATGACCGATGCGGCGCCTGATGAGATCCAGTCCGGTGATCTGACCATCGACGAGGCTACCTACGCCGCGCGCCTTCGCGGCCGGGTCCTCGACCTTACCTTCAAGGAATTCGAGCTGCTGAAGTTCCTCGCACAGCACCCGGGCCGGGTATTTACCCGGGCCCAGTTGCTCCAGGAAGTCTGGGGTTACGACTACTTCGGCGGCACCAGGACCGTTGACGTGCATGTCCGGCGCCTGCGGGCCAAGCTGGGCCCGGAGCACGAGGCACTGATCGGCACCGTGCGCAACGTCGGCTACCGTTTTGTGCCGTTGCGCGGCAGCGACGAGGAGCGGGAGGGCCGTCCGGCGCCGATGCCCCGCTGACGTTCATGACGGGAGACGGGATGGCGGAGCCGAGCGGACCGGCGGCCGGTGGCACAACGGGGCCTGGCAATGTGGCCGACAGTAGCGCTGAACAGGCCAAAAGGGCAGACGGCACTGCTGAGCGTGGCAGCGCCGCGGACGGCTTTGCTGAGCAGGCCGTAGTGACTGACGGTGTCGCCGAACGGGGCAGCCTGGCTGACGAGGAGGCGGACGCCGTGCTCGCGCTGGCATCGGCTGCCGCCGACGAGGACGGGGTCAGGCCACTGTCCGAGCACGTCATGCTCCACTTGCGTTACGGCGGCGAGGCGCCGGCCCGCAACCTGCTGCGCTACGTAGGCAGCGAGCTTGCGGGATACGCACACCTGGACCCGACCGATCCCGTGCAGGGCCCCAGCGGTGAGCTTGTGGTGCACCCCCGCTTTCGCCGCCGCGGCCTGGGCAGGAACCTCGTTGACGCCCTTGTCGCCGTGGCAGCGGGCCGGCCCGTGCGGCTATGGGCGCATGGAGAGTTGCCGGCCGCCACCCAGCTCGCCACGGCCGCCGGATTCGAGCGGGTCAGGTCTTTGTGGCAGATGCGGCGGTCCCTGCAGGCCCCGCTCGACCGGCCCGTATTCGCCGAGGGAATTACCGTCCGCACCTTCGAGGTCGGCCGCGACGAGCCCGCCTGGACCGAGCTGAACAGGCGCGCGTTCGTCCGTCACCCCGAGCAGGGCATCTGGACCCGTGACGATCTGGAACAGCGCGAGCGTGAGGCCTGGTTTGACCCGGACGGCTTCTTCCTCGCCGAGCGGGAAGGCCGGCTCACGGGCTTCCACTGGACCAAGATCCACGGCGCTCGGCCTGGCGGCAGTGGGCGGGCCGACGGGCGGGGCGACATGCAAAGTGGCACGCGGACGGCCACGCCGAGCGGCCCACGGAGCGACGGCGAGCACGGGCACGACGCGATGGGCGAGGTATACGTCGTCGGCGTGGACCCGGCACAGCGGGGTACTGGTCTCGGCCGCGCGCTTACTCTCACCGGCCTGCGGTACCTGCGGTCCCGCGGCCTCTTCCAAGTGATGCTTTACGTCGACGAGTCAAACACGGCGGCCATCCGGCTGTATGAGTCGCTCGGCTTCACCCACTGGGAGACCGACGTCATGTTCCGCCATCCAGGGTCGCCGCGCTAGCGCTAGCGCCTATCCAGCGCCTGCGACCCCCAGCAGACCGCCGACAGCCGCTTGGTGGCACTGGCGCCCATGATGGCCGCCCGAATGGCCGTACGTGGTCGAGATCGGCACATGCCAGGCGAACGCCGTGAGCTATAACATGCTCGAGGCCGATGCCTCAGCCGCGAATCCCTGAGAGTCATCCGCCGCGCCGGCGACCGGGAATCGCGCCAACGACGGCGTCGACGACAGAATGAGGTTGGTCACAGCTCGGCGAGATCCGGGGCGTCAGCCCTGCGGCCTCAATGGTGGCCGATGCGGCCGGTCGCGCCACGGTCGGCAGCCGACCGCACACCGAGGACATCGTCGATCTCGGCCGAGGTCAACGGCCGGTCCGCGATCGCCACCGCGCTCAGCACCTCGGCGTAAAGCTCGATCTCATCGAGGGCAACGCGGTCGTGGACACGTAGGTCGACTTGCTCCGGCATCGTGTCCACCTCCGTTGCCGAGTCTTCACATAAGGTTCCTGGCTACCAGGCTACGTTGCGGCACAGGGGTGCCGCATGACCCGTCAGGGCCATTCAAGCCCCACCCTCATGTATGGTTTGCCCACTCACGCTGTAACGATTCCAACAAGCTCGCAACAGGATGGAGTCCTATGGGTTAAGAGCCCCGCCCGGCCGCCACGCGACCGCTCGGTGCCTCCTGGCCCTGGCGACATATCGCTCCGGCGTGGCGGCGAAGGACTCGCGGTCTTCCGTGCTGAGTTCCCTGCGGATCCTCGCCGGAACCCCGGCGGCGAGAACCCCGGCGGGGATACGGGTTGCAGGCGTCACCACCGCACCCGCGGCCACGAGCGAACCCGCGCCGATCCGTGCCCCGCCGAGCACGATCGCGCCGATGCCGATGAGCGCACCCGCTTCGACGTATGCACCATGCACGACGGCGCGGTGTCCAAGGCTCACGCGGTCCTCGAGGATCACCGGCTCGCCCGGGTCGACGTGCAGGCAGCACTGATCCTGAATGTTGCATTCGGCCCCGACCACGATCTCGTCCTCATCTGCCCGCAACACGGACCCGTACCACACGCTGGCCGCTCGGCCAAGGCTGACCCGGCCGACCACCACGGCGCCCGGGGCCACCCAGGCGTCAGCATGAATCAACGGTACGAACAGGGCGTCACCGCCGTGGCCGCTGGTGCCGAGTGTGCTGCCGGGTCCACCGGGACCGCCGCTGGCGGCGGCACCGCCGGCACCGCTAGCGGGCAGCGAGGTGCTGCCGGCGGGGCCAATGATGCCAGCCAGACCGGCCGTTCCGGCAGCACGGCCCGGCGTGTGCTCGCCAGGGGGTGCGCCAGGGGGTGCGCCAGGATCAGATTGCGACATGAACGCCATGGTGCCGCATCAGTGCGTCGACCGCATCGCCCCGAGGGGGCGCAGCGCCGTGCGGGGCGGGGATGTGCAGTCGGCGCGGGCCCGCTATGATCCGCCTACAGATGTGCGGCCCGGGCCGCGCGGGCCAATTATCCGTCACGAGCGGTTGCCGTATTTATGGACAAATCATGACACTCAACCGTTTCGGTTGCGCGCACGGCGTAACCGGACAAGAGTCGACCATGTCGTTCCCTCCGATCTGGACTCCATGAGACATGACTGAGCACAGCGAACTCCTCCCCAATCTCCTCAACGAAGACGCTTTTGAGATTCAGATGCGCGGATACAGCCGTCGGCAGGTCGACGAGTTTGTCGCCCGCAGCCGTAGCCAGGCACGCGACCTGGAAGAACGGCTCGCGCGAGCTCTCGATGACAGCGAGCAGCTCCGCCAGCAGCTTTCCGCCGCGCACCAGCAGCCAGTCAGCAGGCCACCGCACGAGGAGATCAGCGAGCGGATCGCCCAGATCCTCAAGCTCGCCGACGACGAGGCCAAGGCGCAGAAGGCTCGCGCCAATGAGGAGATCAACAAGATTCGCGGCGACGCGCAGCGCGAAGCCGACGCCGCGGTCACCGAGGCCCGTGAGACGGCCAAGCGCATGCTGACGGCGGCACAGGAGCAGGCGGAAGGTTTCGTCTCCGCGGCGCGTAACGAGGCGGACAAGACCCGCGAGGCAGCGCGCGCGGAGGCGGAGCTGGCCGCAGCCGAGACGCGGACGAAAGCCGACGAACTGCTCTCGTCCGCCAGGTCAAAGGCCGAACGGATGCTCGCGGAGAGCACCGCGCGGGCGGCAGCAATCAACGACGGCGCGGCGCGCAGGCTCGAACTATTGGCGGGCACGCACGCGGAGGCCGCCAGGCGGCTTACCGAGATCCGCGACGTCGTGACCGAGTTGCTCAGCCGCGACTCCGCCAGAGGCTCGCTCGAGGACGAGGTGGCGAACGCGGTCGCCGCCACGATGAGCGGCGCCCCAGCCGAGCCCGCCCGCAACCACGGCCCGGAGCAGCCCGCGGACAGTCGGATGCCACGAAAGGCCGCGGCGAGCGGCGGCACCGGCACACCCGCAACACCCGCGGCTGGAGTCGGCGCTGCCGCCCCGGCGCAGGCCGCCGCCGCCCCGGCGCAGGCCGCCGCCGCCCCGGCGCAGGCCGCCGCCGCCCCGGCGCAGGCCGCCGCCGCCCCGGCGCAGGCCGGCCCAAACGCGCCAGAAACCAGCCCGCCAGGCACCAGCCCGGCTGGCCCGCAAGGCCGGACGACATCGGCTGGCAGCGCCGCACCCCTGGCGTCCGCGGCATCGTCGGTCGCCTCGCAGCACAGCGGCGGTAGCGGACGCCGTCGTTCGATGCCGGTTACAAGCACGGACCCATTGGGGCTTGGCCGAGATCGAACCCAGCGGCAGGCCGATACGACGGAGGAGTCGCCGGGCGCGAGGCAACGGGACGGCTGAGCACGCATCGCGGCCAGGCATCGCGCGCAAAGCGGCCAGCTATCACGCGCACGGCCAGCTATCACGCGCACGGCCAGCTATCACGCGCACGGCCGTCAGGCCATTACCTGCGCCTCGCCGATGAAGGCAACCCAGAGCGCTGCGTAGGTGCCCCTGGCCGCGACAAGCTCGTCGTGGGTGCCAATCTCAACGATCCGGCCTTGGTCCATTACAATGATCCGATCGGCTCGGGCCGCGGTCGTGAGCCGGTGCGCGACGACGAGAGTGGTGCGGCGCGCCACGAGGGTCTCGGTGGCGCGAGTCACGGCCGCCTCGGAGGCGAGGTCGAGCGCCGCGGTTGCCTCGTCGAGCAGCAGGATGTCTGGGTCGACTAGCTGAGCGCGCGCGAGTGCGAGCAGCTGGCGCTGGCCCGCGGACAGATTCCGTCCCCGCTCGCCCACCAGGTGGAGGTATCCGCCGGGCAGCCTGGCGACCATCTCGTGCGCGCCCACCGCCCGCGCTGCCGCCTCGACCTCGGCGTTGGTCGCATCCGGTCGGCCATAGGCGATGGCGTCGCCCACGGTGCCAGGGAATAGGTATGGCTCTTGCGGCACGACGCCGAGCCGGTGCCTGAAGGACGGAAGGTCGTAGGCGCGCACGTCAACGCCATCGACGAGCAGGGCTCCCGCCGTCACGTCGTAGAACCGCGCGACCAGCTTCACGAGCGTGGACTTCCCCGCGCCCGTCTGGCCGACGAGGGCGACCGTCTCCCCGGGCTCGATCACGAGGTCGACACCTGCGATCGCCTCACTGCCGCCGCCGTAGCCAAAGTGCACCCCGCGGAACTCGATCCGCCCGGCCAGCTTCTTGACGGGTAGCGGCTGGACCGGCTCCGGCGTCGACGTGGGCAGCCGGAGCAGATCTTTGATCCGCCGAAGCCCCACGACGGCCTGCTGGTAACCATCGAAGACCTGCGACAGCTGCTGCACCGGTGCGAACACCATGTCGATGTACAGCAGATAGGCGATGAGCGCGCCGACCTGCAGCGTGCCGCTATGCACCTCCCCGGCCGCGACGAGCAGCACAAGCGCGCCCGCAACCGTGGAGAGCACCTGCACGAAGGGAAAGTAGAGCGCGATATAGCGCTGCGCTCGGAGCCTGGATACGCGATAGGCGTCGCTGCGGTCGGCGAACCGGGTCCTGTTGCGTCCCTCACGCCGGTAGGCCTGAGTAACCCGCATGCCAGCGACGTTCTCCTGCAGATCGGCGTTGACCACGCTGACCTTCTCGCGCGCGTCCTGATATGCCCGCGACGACTTTGACCGGTACACCAGGGTAGCGACGATGAGCACCGGCATGACCGACAAGACGATCAGGCCGAGCCGGAGGTTGATCGCGAGCAGCGCGATCATGATGCCGACGAACGTCATCAGCGCGCTGACCATGGTGATCAGGCCGGTCTGAAAGAACGTGGATAGGGCGTCCACGTCAGTGGTCATCCTGGTCATAATCCGGCCAGAAAGCTCACGCTCGTAAAAGTCGAGTCCCAGCCGCTGAAGATGAGCGAAGATCTTGACGCGCAGCGCGTAGAGCAGCCGCTCGCCGGTGCGCCCGACCACCATGGTTTCGCCCATGTTAATGACCCAGTCGGCTAGCACAATCGCGAGACCGGCGACCGAGACAACGACGATGGCATGAAAGACCTTAGTCTCGACGCCGTTGTCGATGCCGTTCCAGACGAGCGCGGGCAGCGCCAGCCCCGCGAGAGCGTCAAGGCCGTCGAGCACGAGGCCCGCCACGAGCGCGATCATGAAGGGGCGCAGCAGCCGTCTCAGCGTGAACCTCGGATCTGGGGCACGGGCGAACGCCTGATCGACGTCGGGGACGTCGCGCGCCGGTGGAAGCGCGTCTACCTGGGCAAGCAACTCAGGCGTCGGTGGCACGCTGGCTAGCATGCCGCCGGTCCGGCCCGCGGCGGATCCAGCCCGGCTTGCCGCTGCCGCTCCGCCGCTCATAACGCCTGGTCTGCCGGCCGTCACACCAGCCGAACTAGCCCCGACGGCCACCTGGACAACCTGGGCGGCGCTACCGGTGGCCGCGATGTCGGCGTGCTGGCCGTCCGTGCCTTTCGCTGCCTCGCCCCACAGGCCCGGCGTAATGCCACCGACCTGCGCTGGCGCCTGTGCTCGCACGCTGTCAGGTGCGCCCGTGCTCTCATAGAAGGCGAGTTCGCCGGCATCGACGCCTTCGACGTCGTCACCGGGACCGGAGAGCAGGAGCCGGTAGAGGGGGCAGCGGCCGAACAGTTCCAGATGCGTGCCCGTGTCGGCCACCCTGCCCTCGTCGAGCACCGCGATGCGGTCCGCGAGTTGCAGCGTCGAGCGGCGGTGCGCGATGAGCAGCGTCGTTCTGCCCCGCATTACCCGGCCCAAGGTGGCGTGGATTTCAGCCTCCACCCGCGGGTCGACCGCCGACGTAGCGTCGTCAAGGAGCAGGATGCGCGGATCGGTGATGAGCGCGCGAGCGAGCGCCACCCGCTGACGCTGACCACCTGACAGGGTAAGTCCCTGTTCGCCGATGACGGTGTCGTAGCCGCGCGGCAGGTCTCTCACGAACTCGTCGGCCTCCGCGGCTTTCGCCGCGGCCACAACCTGGTCATCTGTGGCGTCCGGGCGGCCATAGGCGATGTTGGCGCACACGGTGTCGGAGAAAAGGAAACTCTCCTCCATGACCAGTCCGATGGCGGCGCGCAGCGAATCGAGTGTCAGGTCGCGGATGTCGCGTCCGTCGATCCGGATCACGCCACTGCTAACGTCGTAGAAGCGCGGGAGCAGCAACGAGAGCGTGGACTTCCCCGACCCTGACCTGCCGACCAAAGCCAGGGTCTCACCGGGCGATACGTTCAGCCTCATGCCACGCAAGACCTGCTGGGAAGGCACGTAACCGAAGCCGACATCCTCAAATTCGACCGCCGTCGCGCCCGCGGGCAACTCCAGCGCATCGGGCTTCTCCGTGACCTCCGGCCGCGAATCGATGACCTCGAACACCCGGACGACGCTTGCTCGGGCTTCCTGGCCGATGGTGACCAGGTTGGTCAGCATTCGCACCGGACCGACCAGCTGGACCAGGTACGAGGAGAACGCGAGGAATGTGCCGAGTGTGATCGAACCACGGATCGCCAGCCAGCCACCGAGCGCTAGGACCCCAATCTGGCCAAGCGAGGGGATCGCCTGCAGCGCGGAGTTGTACTTCGCCATCAGCCGGACCGTGCGCAGGCGCCCGGCGAACAGGCCCTCGCTGGCGCTCTCTAGCCGCTCAAGCTCCTGTTCTTCCTGGCCGAATCCCTTGACCACGCGCACGCCCGTCACCGCGGCGTCCACCACACCAGCGACCTCGGCCGACTGCTGCTGTGCGTACCAGCTCGCGGGGAAGAGCCTGCGGCGTGAGGCGAGAGCGACCACCCAGAGCGCAGGGCCGACAAGGAACGCGACGACCGTCAGGGTTGGTGACAGGACGAGCATGATGACCAGCGACAGCACGAAAAGCAGTGCGCTGCCGAGCATGATCGGCAGCATGCTGAGCAATCCCTGCACCATATTGACGTCGGAAATCGAACGGCTCACGATCTGGCCGGTGTGCAGTTCGTCCTGCCGTGCGCCGTCCAGCCGTGAAAGCGACGCGAAAAGGTCGGTCCGCAGATCATGTTGCACGTCGAGCGCAAGCCGCCCGCCGAAATACCGACGCAGATACATTCCTGCGAAGTTCAGCAGCGCGGCTGCCATGAGCACGATCGCCAGCGGCCAGACCGCCTGTTTTTGCGTGACAATCGAATTGTCGATAATGTCGCGCTGTACGAGCGGGATGAAAAGGCTGACCGCGGTGGCGAGCACCGAGCCGCCAAGCGCCACTATCACGGTGCGGCGATAGCGCCAGCAGTAGCCCGTGAGCCGCCTAAGCCAGCCCTGATTGCTGCCCGGCGTGCTGGCGGGCTGAGTTCCGCGGCTCACGAAGGCCGCTCAGGCGCGTTCGTTATCGTCAAAGTCCTTTCGCCTCCGGGGCGCATAACGTCCGCGACGGTGTGTCAGATTCCGCCTGGGCGCGGGCCGCGCGCCACGCCAGACATCCGCCGCTCGCAGCGCGTTCCGCGGCGGGCAAGACCTTGTGGGCGGTGCTCGGCCCACTGGTGGCCGCTGCCGGGCTCGCCATGGTCGTGGCCACTGCGCGGCGGCGGTCCGCGCTAGAGGGCGTATCCCCGCGCCGTCGCCCCCGGCCCGACCGTGATCCGCGCGCTCGACGGCCACAGGCGCCGGCGGGCGGGACGCTCTAGTCGTCTAGTCGTCCTTGGACCTGCGCAGGCGCTTGACCTGGGAACGGCGCTGCTTTGCGGCGAGGCGCCGTTCCCGGGCCGCCCGGCTCGGCTTGGTCGGGCGCCGGCGAGGGGGCGGCGGGGCGGTCGCCGCCGCCAGCAACGCGGCAAGCCTGTTCGCCGCGGCCTGCCTGTTGCGCAACTGGGAACGGTGCTCCGACGCGGACACGGTCACGACACCGCCGACAAGCCTTCCTGCCAGCGCACGCAACGCTCGTTCCTTGCGCACGGGACCGAGCGCGTCAGAGGCCGCGACGTTGTAGGACAATTCCACGCGGCTGTCGGCCGTGTTCACCGACTGCCCGCCAGGACCGGCAGATCTCGAAAACCGCCAGGAGAGCTCGTCGGGCGGGATGACCACGTCGCCGACCCGGACTGGGAAACTCACAGGCACGATGATCCGCCGTGCTGCGCCGTCGTGTCGAGCAGCGGTCGTGCGGTGAACTCCAACCGGCGCGCCGCACCGCCTGCTCAGCGCAGCCGGGTCAGCAGGTTCTCGTTACGCGCCGGCACCGCGTACCAGCTGGGACGGCGGAGCCGGTCAGCATTAGCTCTGGCCGGGCGCCGGCGAGGTCGTCTGACGGGCAGGCGTCAATTCTGCCATCCTCGCCCAGTTGTCCCCCGGAACCTGAACGTTAATGATCTCTGGAGTCTCCGCGATCACCTTGGGCATCCACGCCATGGCGGTCTTGAAGTGGTCGGAATTCACGTGCGCCGCCCCGGCGTCGCCATCGCGGAACGCCTCGACCAGAACGAACTGGTGGGGGTTGTCGACGCTCTTGGACCACTCGAAGAAGATGTTGCCCGGCTCGTTCCTCGTGGCCTTGGTGAAGGCATCGACGAGCGTGAGCCACTCGCCGCTCCGGTCGGGCCTGATGGTCCACTTGACGACGATGAAGATCATGGACGGTTCCTTCGGCTTCTGGCGCGGGCCGCGTAAGGGCGTGTTCGCCGGTTTTGGTGCAGGTTATGCCACCTTACAAAGCTCCGGTGCGACCGCGCGGCCGCGACCACCTGCTGACGCTGCCCACGGCCGCGACCCGGACCGTGGTCGTGCATGTTGCGGCGCCGTGAGTTCGCCGACGAGCTGCCGCCATTGCCCGCTAGGTACAGCGAACATCGCGACAGGCTCGAGCGGGTGCCGGAGGTCAGACACCGCTTTTTCTAGCTGTCGAGGTCGATGATGACGGTATAGTTCACCTCTTTTTCGAGGTACCCCAGAGGCACCGGCCACCCGTGGCTTCGCTCCCATTCTGTCCGCCGGACTTGACGGGCTCGGCGCGGACGAGATCCTGGCCACGCCCGGCGAATTCGCCAGCCAGCTCGGCTTGCAGGACGTGGTGAGCCCGCTGCGGCTGCGCGGGATGGTGGCGATGCTCGCGTGGATCAAGCGTCAGGTGCGCGAGCAGCGAAGCTGACGAGTGCAAACGGGGATCGCGTCTTCGTGCGCGGGGCGGGTGACCCGACGCGAAATGGCCCATCTGGCGCGGCGCACGATGGCCAATCGTGCGCCAGAGTCTGACACACGATCGTGTGTCACGCTGCGACCGAAATCGGCAACGGCGTCTACCCGGCAGGCGTTACCTGATCAGCCTCGGCGCCAGCTGCGGGCTCCGCGGCGGCGGGCACGTTACCGCGTCCGAGCGAAAGGCTGGCGAGCAGGCCGAGAGCGAGGAAGCCCGCGGCGCAGAAGGCGGTCCAGCGAGTCGCGGTGGAGAAAGCCTCTTTCGCCAGTGCCGCGATCGACGCGGTGCGCGGGCTCGCGGCGAGACGGCTGATCGCGGCGCCAGCGCTTTGCTTGACCGCCGTCACGAGCGCCGCGCGCTGCCCGGCCGACAGCCCGGGGACGCCCGACAGCCGATCCGACAGCTGCGCGCCGAGCACGCCGAAAAGTACGGTACCGAGGATGGCGATGCCGAGGGCCGAACCGATCTGCCGCGTGGTGCTCTGAGTACCTGAGCCCTGGCCGCTGTTGGCGACCGGCACATCGGCGAGCACCACGCCGGTCAGTTGCGCGGTCGCGAGCCCGACCCCAAGTCCGTAACCGAAGAGCACAGGTATGGTGGCCCACCACGCGGTATGTGGCCCGATGACGATGCCGACGCCGACAACACCGATGAGTTCAAGCAGGATGCCGAGCCGCACCGCGAACGTCGGCCCGCGCCGCTGCGCGAGTTGCGCACCGAACCCGCTCGCCATGAAGCTGCCGATGGCCAGCGGCAGGAGCGCGAGGCCGGTCTCGAAGGCACTGTAGCCGCGGATGTTCTGGAACCACAGCGGCAGCGAGAACAGCAGGCCGAACTCGCCGAGGCTGACGATCGCCGCCGCGATATTGCCGTTGCGGAACGACGGGATGGCGAAGAGCCTCAGGTCGAGCAGCACAACGCGCCCGGCGGCGTTACGTCGCCGCTCTACGATGGCGAAGATGAGCAGGGCGAGGACGCCAGCGAAGAATGCGACCGGGATGGCTGAGATCACCCACGTCCAGTGGATTCCGGCGAGACGGACGTCTCCGGTCCGCCTCCACCAGCCGTAATTGCGGCCCTCGATGAGGCCGAACACGATGCCGCCGAAGCCGAGCGCTGAAAGCAAAGCGCCAGCCACGTCGTTGCCCCGGGCGCCCGTGTCGTCCTTTGACTCAGGCACGAAAAGGAGGGTGCCGGCAACGACAGCGAGGCCGAGCGGGATGTTGATACCGAACGCCCACCGCCAGGAAAGCGACGTCGTCAGCCAGCCGCCAACTAGCGGGCCGAGCGCGGCTGTGCCGCCGATCGTCGAACCCCACACCGCGAAGGCTATCCCCCGCTCCCGGCCACGGAACTGTGCGTTGAGGAGCGAAAGCGACGTGGGCAGCATCATCGCGCCGCCGACACCTTGCGCGACGCGGCTGCCGACGAGTTCGGGCCCGGACTGGGCGAGCGCGGCGAGCACGCTGGCCGCGCCGAAAACGATCGCGCCGGTGACGAACAGCAGTCGGCGCCCGTAACGGTCGGCGAGCCGGCCCCAGATGAGCAGCAGCGCGGCGAAGACGAGGGTGTAAGCCTCTTGTACCCACTGCGCGTCGCTAGAGGTGATGCCGAGATCTCGGATGATCTGCGGCACGGCGACGTTGACGATCGTCGCGTCAACGATGATCATCGCGACGCCGAGTGCGATGAAGAACAATCCCAACCAGCAGCGGCGTCGCGACCGCGGGCCCGCCGCCGCCGAATCTTTCGCCAGGGCACTCACGAGCCGCCCCCATCCATCGCTCAGTACGCTGGGCATCAGTGCTCAGCATACTGAGCTTTAACCGGGGCCGACGCGGCGGGCATCTGCGCGCACCTCGTGGATCAGCCTTTAAGTGATCAATCCGATACTCGTAGTGCGCGGGCACTGCGGGGATACGCTGCTGGGGAGATGAGCACCCCCGACACCACCGGCGTCGCGGCGGACTGGCCCTTCGGCCGCCTGCTGTCTATGGCCGCGCGCCTGGTGGAGCAGGAATGGAACAGCTGGCTCGCCGGCCGCGGCCTGACCCACGCCGGGCTGCTTGCGCTACACGAACTGCGCGCCGGGCCGCATGCACAGCGCGAACTCGCCGCGGCCAGCATGGTCGAGGAGCAGACGATGAGCCGGGTCCTTGACCGGCTTGAGCGCGCCGGGTACGTGACACGCGAGCGCGATCCCTCCGATCGGCGACGCCTCGTCGTCAAGCGCACGGCGGCCGGTGAGCAAGCGTACCGGGGTGCGCGAGATGCCGATGTCGCCAACAGCATTGTCACCGATCACCTGGACGATCCCGAGGCCTTCAGGCGCCTGCTCGTTCGGCTCGTCGCCGGCCTGCTCGCGGCCCGCGGGGAGGGCGTTCCTGACAGCCTGCTTGCTGTCCGCGACAGGCCTTACCCATAACGGCTGCCGCAGCGCGCGCCACCAGCGACGCGCGGGGGCCCCGGGAGGCCGTCCCCGGGCCAGCACCGCGTTGACTGCTGCCGCGGCGCGAACCAGCGACGTGCGGGGTCGCCGGGATAGTCCCCCGGGCCGCACCGCCGGCGCCGAACGCCCGGCGCCACGCTCGTCGTAGGGTGACCCGTGGCCCGCCGACCATGTGAAGGAGGCAGCATCGTGGACTGGAAGCTCGAACTGGTCGTCGTTCCCGTTTCTGACGTGGACCGCGCCAAGACATTCTATCTGGACAACGCCGGCTTCAATCTGGACGTAGACCACCGGGCAGGCGCCGACTTTCGAGTCGTGCAGCTGACACCGCCTGGCTCGGCGTGTTCGATCACCATCATGCGGAACGCGGACGCGGCGGGGTCCGTCCAGGGCCTGCACCTGGTCGTCTCCGACATCGACGCCGCGCACGCCGAACTCACCGGCCGCGGGCCGGAGGTCAGCGAGATCTTCCATTTCGAGGCGGGAGGCCAGGCGAGAGGGCCAGATCCGGAGCGCCGCGACTACGGCTCGTTCCTGTCCTTCAGCGACCCGGACGGCAACGGCTGGCTGGTCCAGGAGGCCCGCCGGGCGGCGTCGGGGGCATGAGCCCTCGATCGCGGCGGCCGTGACACCATGACAGCGAGTTGACCGAGCGCGTCATCGCCCGAGGCCTTGGTGACGATACGCCCGCCATGGAACTCGTGGGCGTCGCCCTCATTGGCGGCGTGAACATAGCCACCCATGGGGGACCGCCACCTAGCACAGGCCACCTAGTCAAGATCTCACACCGCAGTATGAGCCGCTCGCGATCCGCGGCCCATCCGGGCCCCCCGTGTCAGCTGGCCAGCCGGGCTCTGGGCTGCCGGCCTTCCGGCCTGACGGGCTCAGAAGTACAGACGGCGTGACACGATCCCACGACCGATGTCACTGCCAAGCCACAGAGCGAACTTATCGCCGATGTCGAAGTAATCGCGGGGGTCATCGCCTACCAACGCGATGGTCACGATAGCGCGGCGGTCTGCCAGCCAGTGGGGGCTATCGCCGTTGTGTGCGACCAGGGCACTGAAGAACCTCCTGGAGTGGGTTTCGTGATGCTCGCCCCGGATGACCATCCGGCGCATCTGGCCGGGCGCCATCAGCGGGCGACCGTCGTTCCCCGACGGGTTGGACGTGAGCAGGGCCTGGAACTTGTAGCGCTTCATTGTCAGGACCGCCTTGGCCTGCGCGAGCGGATAATGGTCCGCCGATTGTCCTCCTGTTCGTGTCCTCCTGTTCGTGCGCACCTGTTCGTGCGCACCTGTTCGTGCGCACCTGACGGAGGGCGAACCCTATGGCGACGGAGTTTGCATCGTAACACGATATACTTTAATCGGTCGGTCAGTTGCGTGTAAAATCCACTTGGGATGACTAAGACCCACTTGGGATAGGGATGCTGGCGGCCGGTGAGAGGCAGGGCGATCGTGGCAGCGGAGGTGCTCAGCGCCGTAAGTTACGCACCAGGGCCTCGCCGCACACAGCCAGGCGGTCATGCCTCATGGAGCGCTGGTGCCAGCACGGCAAGCGCGGAAGGTGAGGCGGCTGCACCTACGCCGGTCGAGAAGGCTGCGCTCGTCCCTGTCGTGACGAAATCCAGTCCCAAGGCGGAGCGGACATGCACCAGCTGACCGGTGAAGACTACGAGAACCTTTTGGCATGTCGCACCAGCCTGCGACGTTTCCAGCACTGGAGCCAGACCAAGGCACGCGCCGCCGGCCTGACCCCCGCGCAGCATCAGCTTCTGCTGGCGATCAAAGGCCACCGAGGAGCGAATGGCCCCACCGTGGGGGATCTTGCTGGCTATCTGCTGCTCCGCCATCACAGCACAGTCGAGCTCGTCGGTCGCGCCGAAAAGGCGGGGCTCGTGGAGCGATGGTACGACGACCACGACGGCCGTCTCACCCGCGTCAGGCTCAGTACCGACGGCGAGGCATGCCTCGCCCGGCTGGCCCCCGCTCACCTCGACGAACTCCGTAACCTCGTACCGGTTCTCGACCAGCTCGTCGCGCGGTGGACCAGCCCAGCATGGGATCAAGATACTTTGTCAACAACCCAAGCCACATCGTCGGGATCTGGCGATGTCTGAAGCTTGATCGGTGCACCTGTCCGTCGCGCACCGCTGCCAGCCGCGGCGACTGAGCTATTAGCTGAGGACTGCGCTTACGAACGCTTCCGCCAGCTCGTCTATGGTGCCGCAATTGTTTAGTCATGACAGCGACACGCCATTCAAGAGCCGCTCGTAACCGTTATCTCCGGTGTCCACTCGGCGTCAGTCCGCAGAATCAAGGATCCGTTAAGAAACGGCTCAAAGCAATCCGCCCTGATCGCCGGGTACTTCAGAGACCAGACCTGGTCCTGGCGCGGCGGCTCCCAGCCGGGCGCCTTC